>Ga0208934_1000015_pt1 | contig 258199 bp, 254 predicted proteins | sample MalvirDeepMed_s2_FD_184243 | JGI IMG/M metagenome (GOLD analysis project Ga0208934, IMG submission 184243) | Marine viral communities from the Global Malaspina Expedition - Malaspina viral metaG DeepMed_s2 (SPAdes) (version 2) | ecosystem: Environmental > Aquatic > Marine > Oceanic | place... | reverse complement strand
AGTTCTACTTCCGCACGACGGACGTGACCGGCACGGTGCAGCTGAACGAAGGCACCGAGATGGTCATGCCGGGCGACAACGTGCAGTTCGGCGTCGAGCTGATCGCGCCGATCGCCATGGAAGAGAAGCTGCGCTTCGCCATCCGCGAAGGCGGCCGCACCGTCGGCGCCGGCGTGGTGTCGAAGATCATCGAGTAATCGGAACGCATCCCGGCGCACCCCGCCGGGATGGCCGCTCCGTCGCGCCCCGGACCCGGTCCGGGGCGTGTGCTCAGGATACCGGTCCGATGTGGCGCGAGGGATGAGCCTCGCCCCACCTCTCGACTGAAACCCGTCAAGGGAAAGAGAAGAAAATGGCCGCCAGCCAGAACATTCGTATTCGCCTGAAGGCGTTCGATTACCGGGTGCTCGACTCAAGCACCCAGGAAATCGTCTCGACCGCCAAGCGCACCGGCGCGTCCGTCCGCGGGCCGATCCCGATGCCCAACAAGATCGAGAAATTCACCGTCCTTCGTGGCCCCCACGTGGACAAGAAATCCCGCGATCAGTTCGAAATCCGCACCCACAAGCGGATGCTCGACATCGTCGACCCGACCCCGCAGACCGTGGACGCGCTGATGAAACTCGACCTGGCCGCCGGCGTGGCCGTCGACATCAAGGTTATGGGAGGCTGACATGCTGCGCTCTGGCGTTATCGCAAAGAAGGTGGGCATGACGCGCATCTTCCAGGACGACGGTCGGCAGGTGCCGGTCACCGTCCTGCAACTCGACAAGCTGCAGGTGGTCGCACAGCGCACCCCCGAGCAGCACGGCTATGCCGCCGTGCAGCTGGGTGCCGGGACCGCCAAGCCCAAGAACACCTCGAAGGCCCTGCGCGGTCACTTCGCGGTGGCCAAGGTGGAACCCAAGCGCAAGATCGCCGAGTTCCGCGTGGCCCCCGAGAACATGATCGACGTGGGCGAGGAAATCATCGCCTCGCACTACTTCGAAGGTCAGTTCGTTGACGTGAGCGGCACCTCGATCGGTAAGGGCTTCGCCGGTGCCATGAAGCGGCACAACTTCGGCGGCCTGCGCGCGTCGCACGGCGTGTCGATCAGCCACCGTTCGCACGGCTCCACCGGCCAGTGCCAGGACCCCGGCAAGGTGTTCAAGGGCAAGAAGATGGCCGGCCACATGGGCGCCGCCCGCGTGACCACGCAGAACCTGCAGGTCATCAAGACCGACAGCGCCCGCGGCCTGATCATGGTCAAGGGTGCGGTTCCGGGCTCGAAAGGCGGCTGGGTCACCATCAAGGACGCGGTCAAGAAGGTCACGCCCGAGGGTGTCATCTATCCCGCCGCGCTGAAGTCCGCCGCGGACGAGGCCGAGCGTCTTGCCCAGCAGGCCGCCGAGGAAGCCGCCGCCGCCGAGGCCGCGGAAGCCGAGCGCCTGGCCAAGGAGCAGGCCGAGCAGGAAGCCGCCGCGCTGGCCGAAGCTGAGGCGCAGATCGAGTCCGAGAGCTCGGATGCCGACAACAGCGACGCCACCGAGAAGAAAGAGGGCGACGATGAAAACTGATGCCATCACACTGGACGGCGGCAAGGCCGGTTCGGTCGACCTGGACGAGGCCATCTTCGGCCTCGAGCCCCGGGTGGACATCCTGCACCGCGTGGTCCGCTGGCAGCGCAACAACGCGCAGCAGGGCACCCACAAGGTCAAGACCCGGTCCGAGACCAGCTACTCGACCAAGAAGATCTATCGCCAGAAGGGCACCGGCGGCGCACGCCACGGTGACCGCAACGCGCCGATCTTCCGCAAGGGCGGTATCTACAAGGGTCCCGTTCCGCGCAGCCACGGTCACGACCTGACCAAGAAGTTCCGCAAGCTGGGCCTGCGCCACGCGCTGAGCTCGAAGGCGCAAGCGGGCAACCTGGTCGTTCTGGACACGGCCGACCTGGGCGAAGCCAAGACCAAGACCCTGGCCAAGCAGGTCAAGGATCTGGGCTGGAAGCGCGCGCTGGTGATCGACGGGGCCGAGGTGAACCAGAACTTCGCCCGCGCCGCCGCCAACATCGACGGTCTGGACGTGCTGCCCTCGATGGGCGCCAACGTCTACGACATCCTGAAGCGCGATACCCTGGTCATCACCAAGGCCGGTATCGAAGCCCTGGAGGCCCGTTTGAAATGAGCACGAAGCCCGAGCACTACGACGTGATCCGCAAGCCGATCATCACCGAGAAGGCCACCATGGCGTCCGAGAACGGCGCGGTTGTCTTCGAAGTGTCCATGGACGCGGCGAAGCCGGCCATCAAGGAAGCGGTCGAGACCCTGTTCAATGTCAAGGTGAAGGCGGTGAACACCTCCATCACCAAGGGCAAGGTCAAGCGTTTCCGCGGTCAGCCCGGCCGCCGGCGCGACGTCAAGAAGGCCTATGTGACCCTGGAAGAGGGCAACACGATCGACGTGACCACCGGTCTCTGATCGTCGGACCTTCCGCGAGAACCCAAGAACCCCCGCCGGACCGGCGGGGGTTTTTCTTTTGGCGGCACGTCAGCGCGAGAACAGCACGGGCAGCTGGCTGACCCGCAGCAGGTCGCGGGTGGCCGCGCCGATGACGAAGTCATAGGCGCGGGAATGGCCGAACGCGCCGATGGCGATCATGTCCGCACCGGCCTGGAACGCATCGGCGTTCAGGGCCGCTGCCACGCCCTCGGCCTGCCAGTTCTTTTGGGTCACGGTGGCCTTGATCCCCTGCCGGTCGAACGCGGCGGCGAGGTCGGACGAGGTCGGGTCGCGGTCGTCGGTATCCTGCCCGTCTTTGACCCGCAGGATATGCGCCGCGTCCCCTTGGCCCAGCAGGGCCATGGCATCGTGGGCGGCGCGCGCCGCCTCGCGCGAGCCGTTCCAGCCCACCAGGGCCGAATGGCCCAGGCTGTCACCGCTCCAGTCCCGCGGAACGACCAGCACCGGTCGCCCGGCGTTCCGGATCACCGTTTCGAGAACCGTGCCCTGGGTGCCGAAATCGTCCTCGGGCGCGGCGGGCATGACGACGAGGTCCGCGACGCGGGCGCTTTCGATGATCCGCTCGGACGCGGGTTCGGTCTTGCAATGCAGAAGCCGCCACTCGGCCACGAAATCCTCGGGCGCGGTCGCGGTCTCGAACGTCTCCTTGATCGCCTCGGACACGTCGATCTGCGACTTGCCGTAGCGTTCGTAGACGGTGTCCGGGATGTGCATGGCGATGCCCGGATAGACCATCAGCGACTCGACCACGTGCAGGCCGATCAGGTGGGCGTTGTAGCGTCGCGCCAGCAGGCAGGCGGCGGCGGTGGCAGCCTTGGCGCTGTCGCGATCGGTCAGGCAGACAAGAATGGTTTTCGGGGTCATGGTTCTGGCTCCTCTCCCGGAAGGACCGGGCGCACCCGGCCAACTGACGGATAGGATAAAGAGGGTCGCGCGGAGCTGCCTTGATCGGGATCAAGGTGTTGCGACGGGGCCGCTTTAGGGTCGGGCGAAAGAGATGCGTCCCCGGCGACGCGGCGATCGTCTTGCCATGCCATCACAGGATGCCGATGACTTGTCCTGAACCCCTCTTGCCGACCGGCCCGCGCACGTGAGCGACACGCCCCCCGTTTCCGATCGCCCTTGCGACGTCATCCTTGACGGTGACCGGCTGCGGCTGGCCGGGCACCTGACCATCGATGCCTTGCAGACTTTCGACCGGGCTGCCGCCGCGGACCTGGCCCGTCGCGCCGTTGTCATCGACATCACCGAAACCGACGCGGTCGATACCGCGGGGGCCTGGCTACTGGTCGCGCTTGCGGCGCAGGGGCAGGGGGGGCACGCCGATATCCACGGGGCCTCGTCCCACCAGTCGCAACTGATCGACACCGTGCGAGCCAACATGCCGCCGCCCGAGGCCGGATCGGAGACGATGGGCGGGATGACCGACCGGCTGGCCCGTCTGGGCGGCCGCATCCACGGCGGCGCGGGCGCGGCGGTCGAGCTGGTGTCGTTCCTGGGGCAGGTGGTCGCCACAATCGGCGGGATCATCCTGCACCCGCGACGGCTGCGCCTGACCTCGGTGGTGCATCACTGCCAGGAGGTCGGGTGGAACGCAGTACCCATCGTCACGCTGATGTCGTTCCTGATCGGCGTCGTCCTGGCCTTCCAGGGGGCCGCGCAACTGAGCCAGTTCGGGGCCGAGGTCTTCGTGGTCGACCTGATCGCCATCTCGATCCTGCGTGAGCTGGGCATCCTGCTGACCGCGATCATCGTGGCGGGCCGGTCCGGCTCGGCCTTCACCGCCGCCATCGGCTCCATGAAGATGCGCGAGGAGATCGACGCCATGCGCACGCTGGGCCTCGATCCTGTCACCATCCTCGTGGTGCCGCGCGTGCTGGCGCTGATCGTGATGTTGCCGGCGCTGGGGCTGATCGCGGACGTGGCGGGCCTGCTGGGCGGGGCGGTGATGGCGTGGGTCGACCTGGGCGTGTCGCCCGCGGCCTTCCAGGCGCGGTTGGTCGGCAATACCGACCTGTGGCATTTCGGCGTCGGCATGATCAAGGCGCCGTTCTTCGCGCTGATCATCGGCATCATCGGCTGCTACGAAGGGATGAAAGTCGGCGGCAACGCCGAAAGCCTGGGGCGGTTGACCTCGACCTCGGTGGTGCTTTCGATCTTCATGGTGATCGTGATGGACGCGATGTTTTCGATCTTCTTCGCCGTGGTGGGGGTGTGATGGCCGACGCCCCCGTCATCCGCGTGCGCGGGCTGGTGACGCGCTTCGGTCGGCACGTCGTGCATGACGGGCTGGACCTGGACGTGCGTCGGGGCGAGGTGCTGGGCGTGGTCGGCGGCTCGGGCACCGGCAAGTCGGTCCTGCTGCGCGCCATCGTGGGACTCCTGCGCCCGGCCGAGGGGCAGATCGAGGTGCTGGGCCAGAGCGTGCGCGACACCCCGCCGGACACCTACCGCCGCCTGCGCCGCCGCTGGGGGGTTATGTTCCAGGACGGCGCGCTGTTCTCGTCGCTGACCGTGCGCCAGAATGTCGAGGCGCCCATGCGCGAACAGCTGGATCTGCCGCCGGACGTGATGCGCACGCTGGCGGGGATCAAGGTGCGGATGGTGGGCCTGCCCGAGGACGCGCAGGGCAAGTACCCGTCCGAGCTGTCGGGCGGCATGCGCAAGCGCGCGGGGTTCGCGCGGGCCATCGCACTGGACCCCGAGATCGTGTTCCTCGACGAACCCACCGCCGGGCTGGACCCCATCGGCGCGGCGGCCTTCGACCGGCTGATCCGGCAGTTGCGCGATGCGCTGGGGCTGACGGTGTTCCTGGTGACCCACGACCTCGACAGCCTGCACGCAGTGTGCGACCGGGTCGCGGTGCTGGCCGACCGGCGCGTGCTGGCCATCGGCAGCATCGCCGACATGCTGGACGTCGATCACCCCTGGGTGCGCGAGTATTTCCACGGGCCGCGCGCTCGCGCCGCCAAGATCATGCCGCCGGAGCCCGCCTGATGGAAACCCGCGCGAATTTCATCCTGATCGGCGCCTTCACGCTGGCGGCCATCCTGGGGACGCTGGGGTTTTTCATCTGGCTGGCCTCGTTCCAGATCGACAGGCAATACCAGACCTACGGCATTTTGTTCGAGGATGTCTCGGGGCTCGATTCCTCGGGTGACGTCCTGTTCAACGGCATCCGCGTGGGCCGGGTCATCGACTTGCAGATCTACGACGAGGATCCGTCTCGGGTCTTCGCCACGGTGGAGGTCGACGCCGAGACGCCGGTGCGCGAGAACACGGTGGCCCGGCTCCAGTCGCAGGGGGTGACGGGGGTCTCCTACATCTCGCTCTCGGGTGGCACGCCGGGGGCCGAGATGCTGAGGCCCGACGGCGACGGCCTGCCGATCATCCCGTCGCAACGGTCCACCGTGCAAAGCCTGGTCGAGGATGCACCGGGGCTGGTCGTGTCGGCGGGCGAGCTTCTGGCGCAGCTGCGCGAGCTCGTGGGGCCGGAAAACCGCGCGCTGGTGAACAACATCCTGCGCAATCTCGATTCGGCCTCGGCGCAGATGGACCAGGCGCTGGCCGATTTCTCGGACGTGACGGGGTCGGTCAGCGACGCGACCCTGCAGATCGCGCGCTTCACCGACCGGCTGGACAGCATCGGCACCGCCGTCGAACAGACCCTCGCCCGGGCCGACACCGCGCTGGCCGCGGCCGAGCGGACCTTCGGCCGCGCGGACACCGCGCTCGACGCCTCGGTGCCCGCGCTCGAACGGGCCGAGGGCGCCTTCGCCGCGGCGGAAACCGTCCTGGCCGAGGACGTGCCCGCGCTGCTGGCCCAGCTGTCGCAGGCCGCCGAGCAGGTGCAGACCGCCATCGCCGATCTGCAGGACCGGTCCGGGCGCACCATCGACGGCTTCGGGCAGACGGCGGTCCTGTTGAACCTGCGCCTGGTCGAGCTCGAGCGTGCGATGCTGGGGGCGAACACGGCCTTCACCGCCGTGACCGAGGCCGCGGACAGCTTCGACATTCTGGTGGATGGCGACGGCACGCTGCTGGTGGCCGAGGCGCGCGACGTGCTGGCCGACGCCAAGCGGGCGCTGACGGTGATCGAGGACGTGGTCCTGACCGACGTTCCCCCGGTGGTCGCCGACATCCGCGAGGCCGTGGCCACGGCGAGCCAGGCCGTCGACCGGGTGGCGCAGGACATCACCGGTGCGACCGCGCGGCTGACGCCCTTGGCCGACGATGCGTCCGACACCCTGCGCGCGGCCAGTGACACCTTCGCGCGGGCGGGCGGCACGCTCGACGCGCTGGACCGCACGCTGGCGGGGGCGGATACGGCGCTGGGATCGGCGGCGGACGCCTTCGACACCGCAACCGGGCTGATGGAGACCGACATCGCCCCGGTGCTGGACGATATCCGCACCGCCTCCGGGCAGATCAGCGCGGCGGTCGAGGACGTGACCCGGGACGTGCCGGCCATCGCCGCCGACCTGCGGGCCCTGATCGCGCGGGCCGACAGCGTCGTCGGGCAGGTTCAGGGCGCGGTCGCCGGCACCGCGCCCGGCCTGACCGATTTCGCGGACCGGGGCCTGCCCGCGCTGACCCGTCTGGGCGACGAGGCGCGGGCGCTGGTCAACACGTTGAACGGGCTGGCGCGGCGGATCGAGCGGGATCCGGGCCGCTTCCTGCTTGACAATCGCGTGCCGGAATACCGCAGATGACGCCATGAAATCCCTGGACCTGACCCGCCGCGCGACCCTTCTGGGGGGCATGGCCGCATTGGGCGGCTGCGGCGCCCTGGGCGCGCTGAACACCGCCGCGACGCCCTTGCCGATCTACGACCTGAGCGCGCGCAGCGGCGCCAGCGCGGGCCGCCGGACGGACCGCACGCTGGTGGTGGCCCGACCCGAAGCGCCCGCCACGCTGGACACCGACCGGATCATGGTCCGCCCCGATGCCGTCTCGGTCGCCTACATCCCCGCCGCGCGCTGGGGCGACGACCTGCCCGAGGTAGTGCAATCGCTGCTGGTGCGCAGCCTGTCGGGAACCGGGCGCATCGGCTATGTTGGTCGCGCCGAGGGCGGGCCGGTGCCGGACCGCGCCCTTCTGACCCGCATCGACGCGTTCGAGGTCGTGGACGCGGGCGAGAGCCTGACCGCGCGCGTGGCGATGTCGCTGACACTCATCGCCGACCGAAGCCAGCGGGTGATCGCCTCGCGCGAATTCGCGGGCCAGGCGCTGGCCGGGGACGAGACGCCGCGCGCGGTCGTGCAGGCGTTCCAGGCCGTGCTGGACGCGGAACTGCCCGTCATGGCCGACTGGGTCGCCTCGCGCGCCTGAAGGCTGGGCCCGGGGCCGACGGCCGCCTGGCCCGAAAGCCGACACCGGGGGCCTTGACCGTTCCGGCGACCTTTCCTAAAAGCCCGCATCGGCCCGGCCCCGGATTCGTCCGGGGCTTGGCTTTTGGGCGGCATGCCGCCCGTCCCGGACATCGCTTCGGGGCCTCGATGGGCCAACGCGCCGCAGGGTTTTCCCCGGGCGCGGCGGACCGAACCAACCGGGGACCTGCCCAGCAGGGCCCTTAAACCGCGGAGCCGCAAGGCTTCGCCACACAACGGAAGACAGAAAGCATGGCACTCAAGTCGTACAAGCCGACGACGCCGGGCCAGCGCGGGCTGGTGCTGATCGACCGTTCGGAGCTGTGGAAAGGCCGTCCGGTCAAGTCCCTCACCGAAGGGTTGACCAAGAACGGTGGCCGCAACAACACCGGACGTATCACGATGCGCCGCAAGGGCGGTGGCGCGAAGCGTCTCTATCGCATCGTGGATTTCAAGCGCACCAAGCACGACATGGAAGCCGTCGTCGTTCGGATCGAATATGACCCGAACCGCACCGCCTTCATCGCGCTGATCCAGTACAGCGACGGGGAACAGCGTTACATCCTCGCCCCCCAGCGCCTGGGCGTTGGCGACAAGATCGTTTCGGGCGACAAGGTCGACGTGAAGCCCGGCAACGCGATGCCGTTCCAGGGCATGCCCATCGGCACGATCGTCCACAACATCGAGCTGAAGCCCGGCAAGGGCGGCCAGATCGCGCGCGCCGCGGGCACCTATGCCCAGTTCGTCGGTCGCGACGGCGGCTACGCCCAGATCCGCCTCAGCTCGGGCGAGCTGCGGCTGGTGCGCCAGGAATGCATGGCCACCGTGGGCGCGGTGTCGAACCCCGACAACAGCAACCAGAACTTCGGTAAAGCGGGCCGCAACCGTCACAAGGGCATCCGTCCCAGCGTGCGCGGTGTCGTCATGAACCCGGTCGACCACCCGCATGGCGGTGGTGAAGGCCGGACGAGCGGAGGCCGCCACCCCGTGACCCCGTGGGGCAAGCCCACCAAGGGCGCGCGCACCCGTAACAAGAACAAGGCTTCGCAACAGCTGATCATCCGCTCGCGCCACGCCAAGAAGAAAGGACGCTGATAGATGTCGCGTTCCGTCTGGAAGGGCCCTTTTGTCGACGCTTACGTCCTCAAGAAGGCCGAAAAATCCCGCGAGAGCGGTCGCAACGAGGTCATCAAGATCTGGTCGCGCCGTTCCACCATCCTGCCCCAGTTCGTGGGCCTCACCTTCGGCGTCTATAATGGCAAGAAGCATATCCCGGTCAGCGTGTCCGAGGAAATGATCGGCCAGAAGTTCGGTGAATACAGCCCGACCCGTACCTATTACGGTCACGCCGCCGACAAGAAGGCGAAGCGCAAATGAGCAAGGTAAAGAACCCCCGCCGCGTGGCCGATAACGAAGCCATGGCGAAGACCCGCATGCTGCGCACCAGCCCGCAGAAGCTGAACCTGGTCGCCGCCATGATCCGTGGCAAGAAGGTCGAAAAGGCCCTGCAGGACCTGACCTTCTCGAAGAAGCGCATCTCGGACGACGTTCGCAAGTGCCTTCAGTCGGCCATCGCCAACGCCGAGAACAACCACAACCTGGACGTCGACGAGCTGATCGTCGCCGAGGCCTATGTGGGCAAGAACCTGACGATGAAGCGTGGCCGTCCGCGGGCACGTGGCCGCTTCGGCCGCATCATCAAGCCGTTCTCGGAGATCACCATCAAGGTCCGCCAGGTCGAGGAGCAAGCCTAATGGGTAACAAGGTCAACCCCGTCGGAATGCGCCTGCAGGTCAACCGGACCTGGGACAGCCGCTGGTACGCCGACACCAAGGATTACGGTGATCTTCTGCTGGAAGACATCAAGATCCGCGAGTTCATCAAGGAAGAGTGCAAGGCCGCTGGCATCAGCCGTGTGATCATCGAACGTCCGCACAAGAAGTGCCGCGTCACGATCCACACCGCCCGCCCCGGCGTCATCATCGGCAAGAAAGGCGCGGACATCGAAACCCTGCGCCGCAAGCTTGCGTCGATGACCGACAGCGAACTGCACCTGAACGTGGTCGAAGTGCGCAAGCCCGAGCTCGACGCCGCGCTGGTGGGTGAATCCATCGCCCAGCAGCTCGAGCGCCGGGTCAGCTTCCGCCGCGCCATGAAGCGCGCGGTGCAGAACGCCATGCGCATGGGTGCGCTCGGCATCCGCGTGAACCTCGCCGGCCGCCTCGGCGGCGCCGAGATCGCCCGGACCGAATGGTATCGCGAAGGCCGCGTGCCGCTTCACACCCTGCGTGCGGATATCGATTTCGCCCGCGTGGAAGCCAAGACCGCCTACGGCGTGATCGGCATCCAGGTGTGGATCTTCAAGGGCGAGATCCTCGAGCACGATCCGGCTGCCCGCGACCGCCGTGCCCAGGAACTTCAGGATGGTCCCACGCCGCGCGGCGCTGGCGGCCGTCGTTAAGGAGGCATCGATATGCTGCAACCGAAGCGCACAAAATTCCGCAAGATGCACAAGGGCCGCATCCGCGGCGAAGCCAAGGGCGGATCGAACCTGAACTTCGGCACCTTCGGCCTGAAGGCGATGGAGCCCGAGCGGGTCACCGCGCGTCAGATCGAGGCTGCCCGTCGTGCCATGACGCGTCACATGAAGCGTCAGGGCCGCGTCTGGATCCGGATCTTCCCCGACACCCCCGTCACCTCGAAGCCTGTCGAAGTGCGTATGGGTAAGGGCAAGGGCTCGGTCGATTTCTGGGCCGCCAAGGTCAAGCCCGGCCGCGTCATGTTCGAGATCGACGGCGTCGGCGAAGACGTCGCGCGCGAGGCCCTGCGCCTGGCCGCCATGAAGCTGCCCTGCAAGTCGCGCACCGTGATGCGCGAAGACTGGTAATCCCGTCACCTTCTCCGCGAGAAGGCGATGCCAGACAGAAAAGCCCCCGCCGTCGCGGGGGCTTTTTCATTTGCGGGGCCTCTCACGCCAACCGCACCAGCGCCCAGCCCGCCACCGCGATCTGACCCAGTTGCAGGACCACCGACGCGCCGTGCAGCCGCCCGAAGGCCCGCCCGTCGCCCCGGTCGGTCGCGGCGTTGATCTGCCCCATCAGCACCTGCCGCGCATAGATCGTCGTGACGCAGATCGCCGCCAGCAGCAGCGCGGCCTGCGCGTCCACCAGCGTCGCGGCCACGGCGGCCAGCAGCGACAGGAAGATCACCGACAGGTGGTAATAGGGAAACGTCCCGCGCAGCAGCGGCCGGGCGCGATCCTCGGGCAGCTGAGCGAACAGCACCGGGGCGAATCCGGCGCTGAAGAAGGTCATGCCGCCGAACAGCAGCGCGCTCAGCAGCAGGGCAGGGATGGTCATGGCGTCCTCCGGATCCGTCTTTTGGAACGACCTAACGCGATGGGCCAGCCCGACCTTGCGCGGATCGCCGCAGCGCCGTAACGCTGGGCCATGTCCAGAACCACGCCCCTTTTCGTCACGCCGCTCTACCGCGCGCGCCTTGCCGACCACGCCCCTGCCGTCGATGCCGACGAGCTTGCCGCGTCCTGCTTCTCGATCGCCGAGGATGACGAGGCGGGCCAGCAATGGTGCGAGGATAACGACTTTCCCGGCTACACCTCCTACGCCTCGCTGACCGATCTGCCGTGGCGGTTCTCGATCTTCGCCGACGTGGTCAAGGCGCTCGACGCCCACGTCGCCGCCTTCGCCGAGGACCTGGCCTTCGACCTGGGCGACAAGAAGCTGCGGCTCGAAGATATCTGGATCAACATCCTGCCCGAGGGCGGTATCCACACCAGCCACCTGCATCCCCATTCGGTGATCTCGGGCACGACCTATGTGGCGATGCCCGCGGACACGTCTGCCATCCGCTTCGAGGATCCGAGGCTGCCGATGATGATGGCCGCGCCCGGCCGTCGGAAGGACGCGCCCGACTCCTTGCGCAACTTCGTCTACGTCAAGCCGCAGGTAGGCGACGTGCTGCTATGGGAATCTTGGCTGCGCCACGAGGTCCCCATGAACATGAGCGAGGACGAGCGGGTCAGCGTGAGCTTCAACTACGCTTGGGACTAAGCCGCGCGGGCGCGGATCGACCTGAACGATGCGGGCAGGGGCCTTCTGAGGCGCCAGCTTTGCCGGACTCGAAGGAAGTGTGTTGCCAACGCCCCGCAACACTCCTATACGACCCCCTCATCCACCTCCACCGGGAATCAGGGTGACGTGCTCGCACGGCCTTCCGGTGATGTTGCAAGGAGCATACCATGGCGCTTGACGCCCAAGACCTGCGGGGCAAGACCCCCGACGAGCTGCGCGACCAGCTGGCCGCCCTGAAGAAAGAAGCCTTCAACCTGCGCTTCCAGGCCGCCACCAACCAGCTTGAGAACACCGCACGCATGCGCACCGTCCGCCGCGACGTGGCCCGCGTGAAGACCATCCTGAACCAGAAAGCCGCCGAAGCGGCCAACGCGGAGGCCTGATCCATGCCCAAACGCATCCTGCAAGGCACCGTGACCTCGAACCAGAACGAGCAGACCGTCACCGTTTCGGTCGAGCGTCGTTTCACGCACCCGATTCTGAAGAAGACCATCCGTAAGTCCAAGAAGTACCGGGCTCACGATGAGAACAACCAGTTCAACGTCGGCGACTCCGTCCGTATCCAGGAATGTGCGCCGAAGTCGAAGACCAAACGCTGGGAGGTGATCGCCCAGTAACGGGCGTCGCCACCCATAATCGAAACCCTGGGGAGTAACGGGCAGAGCCCACCCCAAAGGTCGGGAGTAACCTCATGATCCAGATGCAGACCAATCTGGATGTCGCTGACAACTCCGGCGCACGCCGGGTTCAGTGCATCAAGGTCCTCGGCGGCTCGAAGCGGAAATACGCGTCCGTGGGCGACATCATCGTGGTGTCGGTCAAGGAAGCCATTCCGCGCGGCCGTGTGAAGAAGGGCGACGTCCGCAAGGCCGTCGTCGTGCGCACCGCCAAGGAAGTCCGCCGCGAAGACGGCACCGCGATCCGCTTCGATCGCAACGCCGCCGTCATCCTCAACAACAACAACGAGCCGGTCGGCACCCGTATCTTCGGGCCGGTGGTTCGTGAGCTGCGCGCGAAGAACTTCATGAAGATCATCTCGCTCGCTCCGGAGGTGCTGTGATGGCTGCCAAACTGAAAAAGGGTGACAAGGTCGTCGTCCTGGCCGGCAAGGACAAGGGTAAGCAGGGCGAGATCACGTCCGTGAACCCCAGCGCCGGCAAGGCCGTGGTCGACGGCATCAACATCGCCATCCGCCACGTGAAGCAGAGCCAGACCAGCCAGGGCGGCCGCACGCCGCAGCCGATGCCCATCGACCTGTCGAACCTCGCGCTGCTGGACAAGAACGGCAAAGCGACCCGCGTCGGCTTCAAGATGGAAGACGGCAAGAAGGTCCGCTTTGCCAAGACGACCGGAGACGTGATCTGATGCTCGATAACGCCAATTACACCCCGCGTCTTGAGCAGCTGTACGTGGACGAGATCCGCGGCAAGCTGAAAGAAGACTTCGGCTTTACCAACCCGATGCAGATCCCGCGCCTGGACAAGATCGTCCTGAACATCGGCGCCGGCGCCGAGGCGGTGAAGGACAGCAAGAAGGCCAAGTCGGCCGCCGACGACCTGACCGCCATCGCCGGTCAGAAGGCTGTCGTCACCAAGGCGAAGAAGTCGATCGCCGGCTTCCGCGTCCGTGAAGACATGCCGCTGGGGGCCAAGGTCACCCTGCGTGGCGACCGGATGTACGAATTCCTCGACCGCCTGATCACCATCGCGCTGCCCCGTGTCCGCGACTTCCGCGGCCTGAACGGCAAATCCTTCGATGGCCGCGGCAACTATGCCATGGGCATCAAGGAGCACATCGTGTTCCCCGAGATCAATTTCGACAAGGTCGATGAGGTCTGGGGCCTGGATGTCGTGATCTGCACCACCGCGTCCGACGACGCCCAAGCCAAAGCGCTGTTGAAGCATTTCAACATGCCCTTCAACAGCTGAGAGGATCTGAACTCATGGCGAAGAAAGCAATGATCGAGCGCGAGAAGAAGCGTCAGGCCCTGGTCGAGCGTTATGCCGCCAAGCGTGCCGAGCTGAAGGAAATCGCGCGTGACGAAAGCAAGCCCATGGAAGAGCGGTTCAAGGCCCAGCTGAAGCTGGCCAAGCTGCCGCGCAATTCCTCGGCCACCCGTCTGCACAACCGCTGCCAGCTGACCGGGCGTCCCCACGCCTATTACCGCAAGCTGAAAATGTCGCGTATCGCGCTGCGTGATCTTGGCTCCGACGGCCAGATCCCCGGCATGGTCAAGTCGAGCTGGTAAGGAGGGTTTGAAAAATGAACGATCCTATCGGTGATATGCTGACCCGGATCCGCAACGCCCAGCTGCGCGGCAAGACAACGGTCATCACGCCCGCGTCGAAGATCCGCGGCTGGATCCTGGATGTGCTGGCCGACGAAGGCTACATCCGCGGCCACGAGAACATCACGGGTCCCGACGGCCACCCGGCCATCGAGATCAGCCTGAAGTACTACGAAGGCGCCCCCGTGATCAAAGAGCTCAAGCGCGTCTCGACCCCCGGTCGCCGCGTGTATGCCGGCGTCAACGACATCCCGTCGGTGCGCCAGGGCCTGGGCGTCTCCATCGTCTCCACCCCCAAGGGCGTCATGACCGACGCTTCGGCCCGCTCGGCCAACGTGGGTGGGGAAGTGCTCTGCACGGTATTCTAAGGAGGGATTGGTATGTCTCGTATCGGTAAACGACCCGTTGAGCTGCCCTCCGGCGTGGAGGCCACGGTCAGCGGCCAGAAAGTCGAAGTGAAGGGCCCCAAGGGCACCCGCAGCTTCACGGCCACGGATGACGTCACGGTCGCGATGGAAGACGGTGCGATCACCGTCACCCCGCGCGGCAAGTCCAAGCGTGCGCGCCAGCAGTGGGGCATGAGCCGCACCATGGTGCAGAACCTGGTGACCGGCGTGACCACCGGCTTCAAGAAAGAGCTCGAGATCCAGGGCGTGGGCTACCGCGCGCAGATGCAGGGCAACGTCCTGAAGCTGAACCTGGGCCTCAGCCACGACGTGGATTTCGAAGTGCCCCAGGGCGTGACCGTCACGACCCCCAAGCAGACCGAGATCGCCGTCGAAGGCATCGACGAGCAGGTGGTGGGGCAAGTGGCCTCGAACATTCGCGACTGGCGTCGTCCCGAGCCCTACAAGGGCAAGGGCATCCGCTATAAGGGCGAGTTCATCTTCCGCAAGGAAGGCAAGAAGAAGTAAGGAACGCAAAGATGGCAAACAGCAAGAGAGATCTGTTTCTGAAGCGCCGCCTGCGCGTTCGGAACAAGCTTCGCAAGGTCAACGCCGGGCGCCCGCGCCTGAGCGTGCACCGCTCGAACAAGAACATCAGCGTGCAGCTGATCGACGACGTGCAGGGCGTGACGCTGGCTTCGGCCTCGTCGCTGGAAAAGGACCTGGGCATCGTCGGCAAGAACAACAAGGACGCGGCGGCCAAGGTCGGCGCGGCGATCGCCGAGCGCGCCAAGAAGGCGGGCGTGGAAGAAGCCTATTTCGACCGCGGCGGTTTCCTGTTCCACGGCAAGGTGAAGGCCCTGGCCGACGCCGCGCGTGACGCCGGGCTGAAGCTGTAATCGGTGCGGGCGGGGTGATCCCGCCCGTCTCCTTCCGGGTGGTGCTTTCCACCCCCTTGCAGGCGGCGCCGCCGCCTCGATGACCGGGGCCTTCGGGCACTGCGGTTGGACCAAGAGACGCCCGGCACACGGGCGAAAAGACAGGAGCCATCATGGCCAGAGACGACAATCGCGGCGGACGCCGCAACCAGCGGGACGAAACGCCCGAATTCGCCGATCGCCTTGTGGCGATCAACCGTGTGTCGAAGACCGTGAAAGGCGGCAAGCGCTTCGGCTTTGCCGCGCTCGTGGTCGTCGGCGACCAGCGCGGCCGCGTCGGCTTCGGCAAGGGCAAGGCCAAGGAGGTCCCCGAGGCCATCCGCAAGGCCACCGAGTCCGCCAAGCGCAACATGATCCGCGTGCCCCTGCGCGACGGCCGCACCCTGCACCACGACGTGCAGGGCCGCCACGGCGCCGGCAAGGTCATCATGCGCACCGCCCCGCAGGGTACCGGCATCATCGCCGGCGGCCCGATGCGTGCGGTGTTCGAGATGCTGGGCGTGCAGGACGTGGTCGCCAAGTCGAACGGCAGCCAGAACCCCTACGCCATGATCCGCGCCACGCTGAACGGCCTGATCAACGAGTCGTCGCCCCGTTCGGTCGCGCAGCGTCGCGGCAAGAAGGTCGCCGACATCCTGCCCAAGCGTGACGAGGCGCCCGAGGCGTCCGCGCAAGTCTCCGAGGAGGCCTGATCCATGGCCAAGACCATCGTCGTCAAGCAGACCGGCAGCCCCATCCGTCGCCCCGCCATCCAGCGTGCGACCCTGAAGGGGCTGGGCCTGAACAAGATGCACCGCGTGCGCGAGCTGGAGGACACCCCCTCCATCCGCGGCATGATCGCCAAGATCCCGCACCTGGTGGAAATCGTCGAAGAGCGCGGCTGACGCGCCCCGGAGATTTCACCTCCGAACAATGAAAAAGGCGGTCCCTCAGGGCCGCCTTTTTTGTTTGAGCATCTTGGACGGAACGGGCCCGACCAAATGCCCGGCCCGAAAGATCAGATCGACAGGGTGATCTTGCCGAAATGCGCGCCGTCGGCCTCGTGCTGGAACGCGTCGGCGATCCGGTCCAGGGGGAAGCTTCGGTCGATCACCGGCTTGATCCCGGTGGTTTCCAGCGCACGCACGAAATCGCGTTGGTGGGCGTGGCTGCCGACGATCAGCCCCTGAAGCTTCTGATGCTTGGCCATCATCTTCGCGGTCGCGACCTCGCCCGACCGCCCGGTCAGAACGCCGATCAGCGCCATGTGGCCGCCGATCCGGCAGGCGTCGATCGAGTTGCTGAGCGTCGCGGGACCGCCGACCTCGACCACGTGATCGACCCCGCGCCCGCCGGTCATTTCGGCGATCGTCGCGCCCCAGTTCTCGTCGGTCTTGTAGTTCGCGACGCCGGCCGCGCCCATGTCGGTCAGCCGCCCGAGCTTCTCGTCCGACGACGACGTGGCGAAGACGCGGGCCCCCATGGCACGGGCGATCTGCAGCGCGTAGATCGACACGCCGCCGGTGCCCAGGACCAGCACGTCGTCCCCGGCCTTCAGCCCCCCGTCGACCACCAGGGCGCGCCAGGCGGTCAGGCCCGCGGTCGTGATCGTCGCCGCCTCCTCGTGGCTCCAGCCGTCGGGTGCCTTGGTGAAGGCGCTGGCCGCGGCGACCACAGCCTCGCGGGCGTAGCCGTCGATGCCGTCGCCCGGCGTGCCCGAGAAATCGGCGACCGGCGGCGGGCCGTCCTGCCATTGCGGAAAGAACACCGATACGACGTGATCGCCGGTGGCGAACGCGGTCACGCCGTCGCCCACCGCCTCGACCACGCCGGCGCCGTCGGACATGGGAATCCGGCCGTCCTCGGTGGGCATGTTGCCTGACACGACGCCGAAATCGTGGAAGTTCAGGGAGCTGGCTTTCAGCCGCACCTTGATCTCGCCGGGGCCGGGCGTGCCCGGCGCGTCGATATCCACCAGCGTCAGCTTGTCCAGCCCGCCGGGCTTGGCCACTCGAATGGCTTTCATGGGGTTTCCTTTTCGATGCGAGGGCAGGGATAGCCCTGCGGTTGCCCCACAGGTAGGCCCGTGCCCGGGCGGTCAAGGATCCCGGCCTCCGCCGCTGGCGACCAGCGCGATGCCATTCGCGTTCGGACAAACGAAAAAGGGCGCCCGGATCCCACCCGATCCGGACGCCCGATGCCTTGCGACGGCGCCGGGACAAGCCCGCGCCGGCCCGGATTACATCCCGGGGGACACGGCGAAGCCCGAGAAGCCGCCCATGCCCAGGTCGCTCAGCATCGTCGCGGTGCCGTCGTCCAGGTTGATGGCGTAGAGACCGGCGGTCTCGGCGCCTTCCATCTGAAGCACGGCGTAGGCCTGGTTCTCGCCCTCGCTGGGCGACAGGATGTCGAAGCCGCCCATGGCCGACAGGTCGACCGCTTCGCCATCGACCATGATCGGCGCCACGGTCTCGAGCGTGCCGTCGTTGTTGGCGACGCTGATCAGCGCGTCGGTTTCGGCGTCCAGCGCGTATTGGAAGGTGCTGCCGGCCGTCTCGCCCGCGATGGCGTTGGTATAGGCGTTGGCGAAAACCATCGGGGTGGTGCCCGCGTTGTCGTCACCCTCGGCATAGGCCAGGTCGGTCACGCGGATCACGCTGTTGGCGCGGTCGTCGCCGTCGCCGAAGCCCTCGGGGAAATAGACCAGGTTGTCGCCGGCCGAGGTGATGGCGCGCACCGCGTCGATGGCGTTGTTGAAGTCGAACGCCACGACCGACCCGTCGGCCACCTGCGCGCCGTCGTTGAAGGTCGCGCCCACGTCGGTCAGCGTGCCATCGGCGGTGTTGATCGTGTAGATCGCATCGTTGGTGTAGCCCAGCAGGTCACCGGTGACGGGGCGGAACGCGATGGCGTCCAGCGCGGTGTCCAGCTCGAAGGTCTGCGCCTCGCCCGGGGCGGCGATGTCGGCCATGGTCACCAGGGTCGCGCCGTCATCGGCAAGGGCATAGCCCATGGTGCCGGCGTGGCCTGCGGCGTGGGCCTGGGTGGCGAGAAGGGCGGCGGCAGCGGCGCTGCTCAGAATTGCGGTCTTCATGTCGTGTCTCCTGTTGATGGACAGAACAGCCGCCTTCGGTGGCGGCGATACGGGAGGCACGGCAGGTCACGGGGGGAAGTTTCGGGGCGCGCGCGAAATTTTCACGGGGGCGCCCCGTGGCGGGTCCGAAAGGCTTGCAGAAAATCCGGCGATCTTCTATCAGGCGGCCTTCCCGCAAGGGATCACGCAACGCCGTGTCCGCACCGCTCCCGTCGCTGGGGGTGCGCGTCCGGCAAGGAAAGGAAGCGACACATGGTTAAACTGAACGAACTGCGCGACAACGCGGGCGCCGCCAAGAAGCGGATGCGCGTCGGCCGTGGCCCGGGCTCGGGCAAGGGCAAGACCGCCGGCCGCGGCATCAAGGGCCAGAAGTCCCGCTCGGGTGTGGCCATCAACGGCTACGAAGGCGGCCAGATGCCGCTCTACCAGCGTCTGCCCAAGCGCGGTTTCAACAACATCAACGCCAAGCATTACGCCGTCGTGAACCTGGGCCTGATCCAGAAGTTCATCGACGCCGGCAAGCTGGGCCAGGAGATCACCGAGACCGAGCTTCTCGATTCGGGCCTGGTGCGCCGCAAGAAGGACGGCATCCGCGTCCTGTCGAAGGGCGAGATCACGTCGAAGGTCACGATCACCGTCACCGGCGCGTCGAAATCGGCCATCGAGGCCGTGGAAAAGGCCGGCGGCACCCTGACCGTCACCGGCCGCGCGGCCAGCGCGGCCGAGTAATTGGTTGTGAGCGCCCGACGGGGCGCTTACATACCCAATCAGGTTTTCATCACGCCGCGCGAGCCCCGAAAACCGGGTCGCGCGGCGTTTCCGTTTGAAAGAGACCCGACATGGCATCAGCAGCCGAACAAATGGCCGCGAACATGAGCTGGGGGGCCTTCGGAAAGGCCACCGAGCTCAGGTCGCGGATCCTTTTCACCCTGGGCCTGCTCTGCGTCTATCGCCTTGGCACCTACATCCCGGTGCCGGGCATCGACGGCGGCGCACTGCGCGACTTCATGGAGCAGGCGGCCACCGGCATCGGCGGCATCCTGAACATGTTCACCGGCGGCGCGATCAGCCGCATGGGCATCTTCGCCCTGGGGATCATGCCCTATATCAGCGCGTCGATCATCGTGCAGTTGATGACGGCGATGGTTCCGCAGCTGGAACAGCTGAAGAAAGAGGGTGAGCAGGGGCGCAAGAAGATCAACCAGTACACCCGCTACGGCACGGTGTTGCTGGCGACCTTCCAGGCCTACGGTCTTGCCGTGTCGCTGGAGGCGGGCGACCTGGTCACCGACCCCGGCCTGTTCTTCCGCGCGGCCTGCGTCATCACCCTGGTGGGCGGCACGATGTTCCTGATGTGGCTGGGCGAGCAGATCACCCAGCGGGGCATTGGCAACGGCATCTCGCTGATCATCTTCGTCGGCATCATCGCCGAGGTCCCCGCGGCGCTGGCGCAGTTCTTCGCAAGCGGCCGGTCGGGCGCCATCAGCCCCGCCGTCATCATCGGCGTGATCCTGATGGTCGTGGCCGTGATCGCCTTCGTGGTGTTCATGGAGCGCTCGCTGCGCAAGATCCACATCCAGTATCCGCGCCGCCAGGTGGGCATGAAGGTCTATGACGGCGGGTCGTCGCATCTGCCGATCAAGGTGAACCCGGCGGGCGTCATCCCCGCGATCTTCGCCTCGTCGCTGCTGCTTCTGCCGACCACGCTGGCCACGTTCAGCGGCGGCCAGAGCGGACCGGTCATGTCGACGATCCTGGCGTATTTCGGACCCGGACAGCCGCTCTACCTGCTGTTCTTCGGGGGCATGATCGTCTTCTTCACGTATTTCTACACCGCGAACGTGGCGTTCAAATCCGAGGACGTGGCCGAGAACCTGAAGAACCAGAACGGCTTCATCCCGGGCATCCGTCCGGGCAAGCGAACCGAGGAATACCTGGACTACGTGGTCGCGCGGATCCTGGTCCTGGGCTCGGCCTACCTGACCGCCGTGACCCTGCTGCCCGAGATCGTGCGCGCCCAGTTCGCCATCCCGTTCTACTTCGGCGGCACGTCCGTGCTGATCGTCGTGTCGGTGACGATGGACACGATCCAGCAGGTGCAAAGCCACATGCTGGCCCATCAATACGAAGGACTTATCGAAAAATCGCAGTTGCGTGGTAAGAAGCGCGGTGGGAAGAAACCCGCGCGGGGAGGAAATCGTCGATGAACATCATACTTCTTGGACCTCCGGGGGCCGGAAAGGGCACACAAGCCCGCCGCCTGGTGGATGAGCACAACATGATCCAGCTCAGCACCGGGGACATGCTGCGGGACGCCCGCAGCTCGGGCACCGAGATGGGCCAGAAGGTGGCCGCGATCATGGACCGCGGCGAATTGGTGACCGACGATATCGTCATCGGCCTGATCGAGGAGAAGCTCGAGGGCGACAAGGGCGGGGGGCTGATCTTCGACGGCTTCCCCCGCACGCTGGGCCAGGCCGATGCCCTGGGGGACCTGCTGAAGCGTCACGGCGAGGACCTGGGCGCCGTGATCGAGATGCAGGTCAACGACGAGGCCCTGATCAAGCGCATCACAGCCCGGTCCACCTGCGCCTCGTGCGGCGAGGTCTACAACGACATCTCGCGGCCGATCCCCGAGGACGGCAAATGCGCCAACTGCGGCGGGACCGAGTTCAAGCGCCGGGCCGACGACAACGAGGAAAGCCTCAAGCAGCGGCTCATGGAATACTACAAGAAGACCTCGCCGCTGATCGGCTACTACTACGCCAAGGGCGACCTGAAGCGCGTAGACGGCCTTGCCGACATCGAGCAGGTGGGCCAGGCGATCGAGCAAATCATCGACTGAACCGCGCCTCGGCGACGGAATGACGGAAGGGCGGCGACCGGGACACGGTCGCCGCCTTTTTCGATCCGTATCCGCCGGACGCCCGCTTTTTTCCTTCCCCTACATTCTGCGGTGACCCGCGGGGCCAAGGCACCTTCTAGTCCGACCGTCGCGCCGGTGGCGCAGAAGCGCCCATTTACGGTTTCGTGACCGGCGCATGGTTTGGTGCGGCGCAAGCGCGCTGCTAGATTTGGCGAACAACAACAAAAGACGACACGAGGCAGAGTAATGAATGATATCGTGACGATCATCGTCGCCATAAGCGGCGTGGGGTTCGCCTTCGGGCTGTGCGGCCTGGGCATCCTCAGCGTGGTTCAGCGGATGGACCGGCGGGACGCCGGCAGCGGGGCAGAAGGCGGCTGAGCCGACCCCGAAACGCTTGTTTTTCGCGTCGCGCGCGCCCGGCCATGGTCCGGGCGCGCGTGCTCGTGCGCGGGGCTTGACCACCGGGCGATTCGGCACTATTGCGCACCATCCCAAAGGGAATCGTCAAGTTGTGGGGTCGCACCCCGCCTCGACTCATCGGAATTCGACTGCGGCCCGTGGGGATACCCTCGGGCTTCCGTTGTGAAAAAAGGGCCTGGAACCACGGGCCCGCAACGAAAGGAAAGTACGCTTTGGCACGTATTGCAGGGGTCAACCTCCCCACCGCCAAACGGGTCCCCGTGGCCCTGACCTACATCACCGGCATCGGCCCCAGCTCGGCCGCGACGATCTGCGATGCCGTCGGCATCGACAAGACCGCGCGCCTGAACGAGCTGAGCGACACCGACGTCGTGAAGATCCGCGAATACATCGACGAGAACTTCACCGTCGAGGGTGACCTGCGCCGCGAAACGCAGATGAACATCAAGCGCCTGATGGACCTGGGCTGCTACCGTGGCCTGCGCCACCGCCGTAACCTGCCGGTCCGCGGCCAGCGCACCCACACCAACGCCCGCACCCGCAAAGGCCCCGCGAAGGCCATTGCCGGCAAGAAGAAATAAGGAGACTGACCAATGGCACGTGATCGTCGCGTCAAGAAGAAGGTTTCCAAGAACATCGCCGCCGGCGTTGCGCATGTGAACTCTTCGTTCAACAACACCAAGATCCTGATCTCGGACGTGCAGGGGAACGCCATCTCGTGGTCGTCCGCCGGCACGATGGGCTTCAAGGGCTCGCGTAAATCCACCCCTTACGCCGCGCAGATGGCCGCCGAAGACGCCGGCCGCAAGGCGCAGGAGCACGGTGTGCGCACCCTCGAGGTCGAGGTGCAGGGCCCCGGCTCGGGCCGCGAATCCGCGCTGCGCGCCCTGGCCGCCGCGGGCTTCAACATCACGTCGATCCGCGACGTGACGCCCATGGCCCACAACGGCTGCCGGCCGCCCAAGCGCCGCCGCGTCTGATCGGATTTCTTTGCTAGAGCGGGGTCGCGCATGCGCGCGGCCTCGCGCCGTCATTTTCAACCTCGGGGGTCGGCCGCATTGCATGAGCGGGCTGGCAAGAATTGAGGAGACACCATGCTTCATAAAAACTGGCAGGAGCTGATCAAGCCCACGCAGCTTGAGGTCAAGCCCGGCAACGACCGCACGCGCCAGGCCACCGTCGTGGCCGAGCCGCTCGAGCGTGGCTTCGGCTTGACGCTGGGCAACGCGCTGCGCCGCGTCCTGATGTCGTCGCTGCAGGGCGCCGCCATCACCAGCGTCCAGATCGACAACGTCCTGCACGAGTTCAGCTCGATCGCGGGTGTCCGCGAAGATGTGACCGACGTGGTCCTGAACCTCAAGGGCGTCGCCATCAAGATGGAAGTCGAAGGCCCCAAGCGGGTGTCGATCTCGGCCAAGGGCCCCATGGTCGTGACCGCCGGCGACATCTCGGTCAGCCAGGGCATCACCGTCCTGAACAAGGACCACGTGATCTGCCACCTGGACGACGGTGCCGACCTGTTCATGGAACTGACCGTGAGCACCGGCAAGGGCTATGTCAGCGCCGACAAGAACCGCCCCGAGGATGCGCCGATCGGCCTGATGCCCATCGACGCGATCTACTCGCCGGTGCGCAAGGTCAGCTACGACGTGCAGCCCACCCGCGAGGGTCAGGTGCTGGACTATGACAAGCTGACCATGAAAGTCGAGACCGACGGTTCGGTCGCGCCCGACGATGCCGTGGCCTTCGCCGCCCGCATCCTTCAGGACCAGCTGTCGATCTTCGTCAACTTCGACGAGCCGGAATCGGCCAACCGCCAGGACGATGACGACGGGCTCGAGTTCAACCCGCTTCTGCTGAAGAAGGTGGACGAGCTGGAGCTGTCGGTGCGTTCGGCGAACTGCCTGAAGAACGACAACATCGTCTATATCGGCGACCTGATCCAGAAGACCGAAGCCGAGATGCTGCGCACCCCGAACTTCGGCCGCAAGTCCTTGAACGAAATCAAGGAAGTGCTGTCGGGCATGGGCCTGCACCTGGGCATGGATGTCGAGGAATGGCCCCCCGAGAACATCGAGGATCTGGCCAAGAAGTTCGAAGACAACTTCTGAGCCAGTACGGCGCGCCCCGCCAGACGGTCGGGGCGGCCGACGACCGGAGACGCCGCGGATCCCTCCGTGGCCGACCCCAAGGAGAGCCGGTGAAACGCAACACCGGCCTGACAAAGCAAAACACGTATCGAAGGAAACCAAACCATGCGTCACGCCCGCGGATACCGCCGCCTGAACCGTACCCATGAACACCGCAAGGCCATGTTCGCCAACATGGCGGGATCGCTGATCGAGCACGAGCAGATCAAGACGACCCTGCCCAAGGCGAAAGAGCTGAAGCGCATCATCGACAAGCTGGTCACGCTCGGCAAGCGCGGCGACCTGCACGCCCGCCGCCAGGCCGCCAGCCGACTGAAGCAGGACATGCACGTCGCCAAGCTGTTCGACGTGCTGGGCCCCCGCTACGCCGAGCGCCAGGGCGGCTATGTCCGCGTCCTGAAGGCCGGCTTCCGTTACGGCGACATGGCCCCGATGGCGATCATCGAATTCGTCGACCGCGACCGCGACGCCAAGGGCGCCGCCGACCGCACCCGGCTTGAAGCCGAAGACGCCGAATAATCCGTTGCGGCGCCAATATGGCACAGTGAACCGCCGTCCCGTTCGGGGCGGCGGTTTCACGTTGACCAAACGTCACCTTGCGGTCCCAATCGCCCTGAAGTTGTTGCCGGAAACAATGGAATAGGCGAATATAATTTCATGTTTGACCGTACCAGTTTCGATGGCGAGCTCAGTCGGCTCGATCCCTACGCAGAGAAGGGCTACTTCGCCGCTCTGCACATCCGCTTCACGTCCCCGCTCATGCTGTTCACGACCTACTCGCCCGAGTGGACTGAGCACTACACGCAGCAGGGCTACGTTCTGCGTGACCCCATGACCGCCTGGTCCTTCGCGTCGACCGGCGCGACCCGGTGGTCCAATCCCAAGATCCCGGACCCCTTCCACGTCTTCGACGAGGCCCGGAAGTTCGGATTGAATTACGGCGTCACCGTCTCGGCCGGACCGATTACGTCGCGCACCGTTATCAGTGTCGCGCGTGGCGACCGGGAAATGCGGGACGAGGAGATGATCGCAATCGAGGAGATCGCGAAGAATCTGCACGGCATGGCCGACCCGAATATCCGCCTCACGCGCGCGCAGCTCGAGGCGTTGAAATGCGTCGCCGACGGGCATCGCCATTCGGCAGCGGCGGCCATGCTTGGCGTGTCGGAGAGCGCTTTGAAGCTGCGTCTGACCGGTGTTCGCGAAAAGCTCATGGCGCGAACAACGGCCGAGGCGATTCAGCGCGCGAAAGACTACAATCTGATTTAATTTGGGTAACTGTGTAAGAAGGCTCGCATATTTCTCTCCTTCAGATAACTTTCAGATTGGGGGAATCCCCCGATAATTGTATCAAGGAGTCTTCTGATGCAGACGACAACGCTTTCTTTCGAAAACATGCACCAGCACGGCGAGCTCTTTGCGAACATGCTCCGGGCCCGTCACGAGTGGTTCATCCGGCATAACCACTGGGACCTGCCCCAGGCCATGGGCATGGAGTACGATCAGTACGACAACCCCGCCAGCCGTTGGGTCGTCGTCCATGACGAGAACGGTCGTGTGCTGGCCGGCAATCGCCTGACGCCCACCACGGCGAAGTGCGGAATCTACACCTACATGATTCGCGACGCACAGCGGGGCCTGCTGGATACCATCCCCGCCGACCTGCTGTATGACGAGGCGCCCGTCGCGGCCGATGTCTGGGAAAGCTCGCGCCTGTTCGTGTCGCACCACGTCCCCGCCGCCGAGCGTCGCCGTGTGCACGCCCAGCTGGTCATGCAACTCGGGACCGCCGCCCGGGCCGTGGGCGCCACGTCCTGCCTGACGCTTCTGGCCGCGAACTGGCCGCGTTGGGCCAAGCGGGTGAAGGTCGACATGACCGCCATGGGGCCCGTGATGGAGATCGAGGGTGTCATGAACCAGGTCGTGTCGATGAACTTCGAAAGTTCCATGCAGTAAAAGCGGCCCGCAGGATCCAATCGCTGCCTTGATCGGATCCTGATGCCCGCCTGCTGGTGCCACGCCGCGCGCCATCCTACATAGACAGGCGATGGCAGACCTATTCGATTCCGGCCCGCAGAATGCGGCCTCTCCGACACCGACTGATACCGGGCACCGACCGTTGGCCGACAGGCTGCGGCCGCGTTCGCTCGCACAGGTGGTGGGACAAACCGACGTCCTGGGCCCGGATGGCCCCCTGGGCGTCATGCTGGCCTCGGGGGCGTTGTCGTCGCTGGTGTTCTGGGGCCCGCCCGGCGTGGGCAAGACCACCATCGCCCGGTTGCTGGCGCAGGAGACCGACCTCCATTTCGTCCAGATCAGCGCGATCTTCACCGGGGTGCCGGACCTTCGGAAAGTGTTCGACGCGGCCCGTCACCGCCGGGCCAACGGGCAGGGCACGCTGCTGTTCGTCGACGAGATCCACCGCTTCAACAAGGCACAGCAGGACGGCTTCCTCCCCCATATGGAGGACGGCACGATCCTTCTCGTCGGGGCGACCACCGAGAATCCCAGCTTCGAGCTCAACGCGGCCCTTCTGAGCCGGGCCCAGGTCCTGGTGCTGTCGCGCCTCGACGCCGAAGACCTGGGCCGCCTGATCGACCGCGCCGAGGACGAGCTGGGCCGCAAGCTGCCGCTGACCGACGCGGCCCGGGCCAGCCTGGTCGAAATGGCCGATGGTGACGGGCGCGCCATGCTGAACCTGGTCGAGCAGGTAGCGTCGTGGCGCGTGACCGATCCGCTGGGCCCCGACGCGCTGGTCACCCGGCTGATGCGGCGGGCGGCGCAATACGACAAGTCGGGCGACGCCCATTACAACCTGATCTCGGCGCTGCACAAATCGGTGCGGGGCAGCGATCCGGACGCCGCGCTCTACTGGCTGGCCCGGATGCTCGAAGGGGGAGAGGATCCGCGATACCTCGCCCGGCGGATCACCCGCATGGCGATCGAGGATATCGGGCTGGCCGATCCGCAGGCGCAGCGCGTCTGCCTCGATGCGTGGGAAACCTTCGAGCGGCTGGGCAGTCCCGAGGGGGAACTTGCGCTGGCGCAGTCGGTGATCTACCTGGCGCTCGCCCCGAAATCCAACGCGGGATACGTGGCCTACAAGGCGTCGCGGAAATCGGCCAGGAAAACGGGGTCGAACCCGCCGCCCAAGCATATCCTGAACGCGCCGACATCGCTGATGAAGGAGCAGGGCTACGGCGACGGATATGCCTACGACCACGATGCCGAGGACGGCTTCTCGGGGCAGAACTATTTCCCCGACGGCATGGCGCGACCGGAGTTCTACGCGCCGCCCGAACGCGGGTTCGAGCGGGACCTGAAGAAGCGGCTCGACTATTTCGGCCGGCTGCGCGCCAAGCGGTCGGGCGATTGACAAGCCTGACCGCGCGGGGGAAAGGGGCGATCATGCTGGCAACTCTTCTACAGGTGATGGCGGGCGGCGCCCTGGGCGCCGGCCTGCGCTGGGGCTGGGGCCTCGGGATCAGCCGGATGGTCGGTCCCGGCTTTCCGCTGCCGATCCTGACCGCGAACGTCTTCGGCTCGTTCCTCATGGGTCTGTTCGTCGTGATGGCCGCCAACCGCGGCCTTGGCCACTTCGGGCCGTTCGTCCAGGTGGGGCTGCTGGGCGGGTTCACGACCTTCTCCAGCTTCTCGCTCGAGGCCGTCACGCTGATGGAGCGGGGCGAGGCGGGGCAGGCCGCGGCCTATATCCTGTTGTCGGTGGGCGCGTCCATCGGCGGGTTGTTTCTGGGCCTGACGCTGGGACGGGGGATCTTCGCATGAGCGGCGTACAGACAGTGACCGTGGCCGAGGATGAGGGCGACCAGCGGCTGGACCGGTGGTTCCGCAAGCGGTTTCCGCACATCCCGCAGGGTCGCATCGACAAGATGTGTCGCAAGGGCGAGATCCGCGTCGATGGTGGCCGGGTCAAGGGCAACAGTCGGGTCGAGGCCGGCCAGGAGGTTCGCGTGCCGCCGCTGCCCGACAGCGAAGCGCCCGCCCCGCGCGACAGCGTGACCCGAATCAGCGACGCGGACGCGAAGATGATCCAGTCTGCCGTCCTTTACCGCGACGACCACGTGATCGCGCTGAACAAACCGGCGGGCCTGGCCACTCAGGGGGGAAGCAAGACCGCGCGCCACGTGGACCAGCTGAGCGAGGCGCTGCGCTTTGGGCTCGAGGATCGGCCCAAGCTGGTGCACCGGCTGGACAAGGACACATCGGGCGTCCTGCTGCTGGCGCGCACGCGGCAGGCGGCCAAGGGCCTGTCCGAGGCGATGCGCCACAAGAACACGCGCAAGATCTACTGGGCCGCCGTCGCGGGCGTGCCGCAGCCCAAGCACGGCGTCGTCAAGTTCGGCCTGATGAAGGCGCCCGGCCACGGCGCGCGGGGGCAGGGCGAGAAGATGATCTGCCTGCATCCCGACGACGTGGCCGGGACCGAGGGCGCCAAGCGGGCCGAGACGCGTTTCTCGACCCTGTCGGGGCTGGGCAGCCGCGTGAGCTGGTGCGCGCTGGAGCCGGTGACCGGCCGCACCCACCAGCTGCGCGCGCATATGGCCGAGCTGGGGCACCCCATCGTCGGTGACGGCAAGTACGGCGGGTCGAGCCAGGAGAACATGGGCGACGGCTGGGGCGCGGGACTGGGGGCCGAGATCGGGCGCAAGCTGCACCTGCACGCGCGGTCGATGGCGCTGCGCCATCCCGTGACGGGGGCCGACCTGCATATCGTGGCGCCCCTGCCGCCGCACATGCGCTATACTTGGGATTTCCTGGGATGGGAGCGGGACGAGGCGCCGGACGACCCCTTCGAGGACATGGTTTGACCGACCTGCGCTGCGTGATCTTCGATGTCGACGGCACGCTGGTCGACAGCCAGGCCGATATCGTCGCTTCCATGAACGCGGCCTTTGCGGCGGTGGACCTTCCGGCCCCGCCCCGGGCCGATATCCTGTCGCATGTGGGCCTGTCGTTGGGCCTGATCTTCCCCCGCATGGTGCCCGATCTCGACGCGACCGCGCACCGCGCGATGGAAGCGGCCTACAAGGATCGCTATGCCGCGCTGCGGGCCGCCGGCGGCGCCAGCGGCGGTGCACCGCTTTACCCCGGCGCGGCCGAGGCATTGTCGCGGCTGTCCGCGCAGCCCGAAACCCTGCTGGCTTTGGCCACCGGCAAGTCGAACCGCGGGCTTGACCACCTGGTCGAGGCGCATGGCTGGCACGGGCTTTTCGTGTCGCGCCAGTCCGCCGACGATCATCCGTCGAAGCCCCATCCGTCGATGATCGCGCAGGTCTTGCGTGACACCGGGGTCGACGCGCGCCGGGCCGTGATGGTGGGCGACACCAGCTACGACATGGACATGGCGCGGGCCGCCGGCATCCGCGCGGTGGGCGTCGCATGGGGCTATCACCCGGCCCATAACCTGCAGGCCGACGTGCGGGTCGAAAGCTTCGACGCGCTTCCCGCGGCCATCGACGATTTGCTGGAGGACGCCGCATGAGCGAATGGAGCCCCAAACGGTTCTGGAAGGACACGCGCGTGGTCGACGAGGGCGGCCGTTTCACCGTGCTTTTGGACGACAAGCCGATCCGCACGCCCGCCAAGGCCTCGCTGCACATGCCGACCCGCGCCATGGCCGAGGCCGTCGCCGCCGAGTGGGAAGCCCAGGGCGAGCGGATCGTGCCGGACAGTATGCCGGTGACGCGCAGCGCCAATTCGGCGATCGACAAGGTGATGGTGCAGAAGCCCGAGGTCGTCGCGATGCTGGCCGAATACGGCGGCACCGACCTGCTCAGTTACCGCGCCGACGGCCCCGAGGAACTGGTCCAGCGCCAGGCCGCGGCCTGGGATCCCTATCTCGACTGGGCCGCCGACCGCTTCGACGCGCGGCTGGCGGTCACGGGCGGCGTGATGCCCGTGGCGCAGGACAACGCGGCGCTGGAACGGTTGGCGGCGCCGCTTGGGGAACTGGACGCGTTTGAGCTGACGGCGGCCCATGACCTGATCGCCCTGTCGGGGTCCCTGGTGCTGGGCCTCGCGGTCATCGAGGGCCGCGCCGCCGCCGCCCCGATCTGGGATATCAGCCGCGTGGACGAGCTGTGGCAGGCTGAAGTGTGGGGCCGCGACGAGGAAGCGGAAGAGACCGCCGCCCGCAAACGCGGTGATTTCCTGCACGCCGAAAGGTTCCTTCAGCTCGCGCGGAACGCGTGAGCAAAACGCGTTGTTTGCCGTCGAAGTGGTAAAAAACCCGTAAACCTGCACAGTTTTTCATCACGGCCCGTGCTGATCGCCTTGACCTGCGGTGATGAATACATCCAAACTTGCGGGCGATTGGAACAATGCGTTCCATGCCACCAACCGGCCACAGGGCTGGATCGCAAAACCGCCCGACACGGGGCGGGCAACTCAGGAAGAGGTAAACATGAAGAAGACCGTATTTCTCGGCGCTCTTGCCGCCACCGGCCTTATGGCCGGCGCCGCTGCTGCACAGACGCTGGAAGACGTGCAGTCGCGCGGCACGCTGAACTGTGGCGTGACCACCGGCCTCGTGGGCTTTGCCGCGCCGAACGCGAACGGTGAATGGGAAGGGTTCGACGTCGCGCTCTGCCGTGCCGTCGCCGCCGCCGTTCTGGGCGACCCCACCGCCGTCGAATTCGTCCCCACCACGGGCAAGACGCGCTTCACCGCGCTGGCCTCGGGCGAGATCGACATGCTGGCCCGCAACACCACCTGGACCTTCAGCCGTGACAACGACCTGAAGTTCGAATTCACCGGCATCAACTACTACGACGGCCAGGGCTTCATGGTCCCCAAGGGCCTGGGCGTGACCTCGGCCAAGGACCTGGACGGCGCGACCGTCTGCGTGCAGACCGGCACCACCACCGAACTGAACCTCGCGGACTTCTTCCGCAAGAACAACATCAGCTACGAGCCGGTCCCGATCGAGACCAACGCCGAGGCGCAGCAGCAGTACCTTGCCGGTGCCTGTGACGCCTACACCACCGACGCGTCGGGCCTTGCCGCGACCCGCGCCACCTTCGAGGCGCCGGCCGATCATGTGATCCTGCCGGAAATCATCTCGAAAGAGCCGCTGGGCCCGCTGGTCCGTCATGGCGACAACGAGTGGGGCGACATCGTCCGCTGGACCCTGAACGCCCTGATCGCCGCCGAAGAGCTGGGCGTGAGCTCGGCCAACGTGTCCGACATGGCCTCGGCCGCTGGCGACAGCCCCGAGATCAACCGCCTGCTGGGCACCGAGGGTAACCTGGGCGAGATGATCGGCCTCGAGTCCGACTGGGCCGTGCAGGCCATCTCGGCCGGCGGCAACTACGGCGAACTGTTCGAGAAGAACATCGGCGAAAACACCCCGATCGGCCTGGCGCGCGGCCTGAACGCGCAGTGGACCGAAGGCGGGCTGCTGTACTCGCCGCCCTTCCGCTAAGTTCATAAAATGGGAAGGGCGCGGTCAATCCGCGCCCTTCTCGTATCCGGACCTCACACGACACGACCGCGCGGCATGCACCGCGGGCCGAATGGCCCCGGCTACGCTTCGCCGTTACAGGATGGGACCCAGGTGATGGCCAGTATTTCGGATCCGCAGAGCCAGCAGGACAGCTTCCGCCTATCGATGCTGTTGAACGACACCCGCTATCGCGGGCTCACGTTCCAGTTCATCGCGCTGATCCTCATCATCTTCGTCATGGCCTATCTGGGCATGAACCTCGTCAGCAACCTGGCGACCGCCGGCCTGACATTCTCCTACGATTTCCTCGGCGATCCCGCCGGGTACGACATCAACCAGGCACTGATCTCCTACACGAGCCAGTCCACCCACCTGCGGGCGGCCTTCGTCGGCGTCATCAACACGCTTCTCGTCGCGCTGTTCGGCTGCATCACGGCCACGATCATCGGCGTGACGGCGGGCGTGCTGCGCCTGTCCAAGAACTGGCTGGTGGCCAAGCTGATGGCCGTCTATGTCGAGGCCTTCCGCAACGTGCCGGTGCTGATCTGGATCCTGATCATCGGCACCATCGTCACGATCTCGGGCGCCAACCCGCGCGCCTTCCTGACCCGCGGTGGCAGTGTCGAGCCCGAAAGCGAGATGCTGTTCGGCGCCTTCGCCTTCACCAACCGCGGCTTCTACAGCCCGGCGGTGAACCTCGGACCGGGCTGGATCATCGTTCTGCTGGCGCTGGTCGCGGGGATCGTCGGCGCGTTGCTCTGGCGCCGCCACATGCGCAAGACGCTCTATGCCTCGGGCAAGCTGCTGCCGGGCTGGCCCACCTGGATCATCCTGATCGCCCCCGTGGTGATCGCGCAGCTGGTGCTGGGCTCGCTGTCGCTGTCCATGCCCGATGTCGAAAGCAACAACTTCAACATCCAGGGCGGCACGGTGATCGGGAAGCCGTTCATCGCGCTGTGGCTGGCGCTGTCGGTCTATACCGGCGCCTTCATCGCCGAGAACGTGCGCGCCGGCATCCTGGCCGTCAGCAAGGGCCAGACCGAGGCGGCCGCCGCGCTGGGCCTGCGCCCGCGCCGGGTGATGAACCTGGTGATCCTGCCGCAGGCGCTGCGCGTCATCATCCCGCCGCTGATCTCGCAATACCTGAACCTGACCAAGAACAGCTCGCTCGCCATCGCGGTGGGCTATGCCGACATCACCGCGACGCTGGGGGGCATCACGCTGAACCAGACCGGCAAGGCGCTGGAATGCGTCCTGCTGCTGATGCTGTTCTACCTGATTATCAGCCTGGCGATCTCGGCGATCATGAACGTCTACAACGCCTCGGTCGCGTTGAAGGAGCGGTGATATGAGCGATACCCACGCCGAATCCGTCGCCTACGTGCGCGAAACCTTCATCGGAGAGCAGCCGCCCCCCGTCCAGGAAACCGGCGCGCTGATCTGGCTGCGCAAGAACCTGTTCTCGAACTGGTTCTACAGCATCCTGACGCTGCTGGCGCTTTACGTGATCTACGTTCTTCTGTCGGGCTTCCTGCCATGGCTGCTGGGCGGCGTGTGGGAGGCATCCAGTATCCGCGAATGCCGCGAGATCGCCGGCGAGGGCGCGGCGGGCGGCTGTTTCGCCGTGCTGAGCGAACGCTGGAACCAGCTTCTTTTCGGCTTCTCCTACCCGTCCGAGGCCTACTGGCGCCCGACGCTGGCCCTTGTCCTGCTGGCCGTCGCCGTGGCGCCTGTGCTGTTCCCCAAAGTGCCGCGCGCGCTGTTGATCGTCACGCTGATCTATCCTTTCGCCGCCTACTACCTGATCTGGGGCGGCACGATCCTGATTTCCGTCATGGCGCTTCTGGGCGTGATCGTGGGCTACATCGTCTATTCCAAGCTGGTCGATCGCGGCTTCGCGCTGGGGTTCTTCGCGGGCGTCGCCGCGGCGATCATCGTCTGGCAGATCGGCGGCTTCATCACCGCGGCCGCGCCGAACGTCCTCGCCCTGACGGAGATCCAGTCCCGCGACATGGGCGGCTTCATGTTGAACCTGATCCTTGGCGTGGTCTGCGTGTCGCTGTCGCTGCCCATCGGGATCGTGCTGGCGCTGGGCCGCCAGTCCAGCCTGCCGATCATCAAGTGGATCTGCGTGGTCTTCATCGAGTTCATCCGCGGTGTGCCGCTGATCACCCTGCTTTTCGTGGCGAACGTGGTCCTGGCCTACTTCCTGCCGCCGGGCACCAATTTCGACCTGATCCTGCGCGTGATCATCATGATCACCATGTTCGCCTCGGCCTATATCGCCGAGGTCATCCGGGGCGGCTTGGCGGCCTTGCCGCGCGGGCAGTACGAGGGCGCCGAGAGCCTGGGCCTGGATTACGCGCAATCCATGCGGCTGATCATCCTGCCGCAAGCGCTGAAAATCTCCATTCCCGGGATCGTCAACGTGGCAGTGGGTCTCTTCAAGGACACCACGCTGGTCTCGATCATCTCGATGTTCGACCTGGTGGGGATGATCCGCGGCCCGATCCTGGCCTCGCAGGACTGGAACGGCGTCTACTGGGAGCTCTACGGCTTCGCCGCCTTCCTGTTCTTCATTGTCTGCTACGGCATCTCGCAATATTCCCAGTGGCTCGAGCGTCAGCTGGCCACCGATCACCGCTAACAGGGGGCGCTTCCATGTCCATGACCGAAGAAATGCAGGTCGACACCTCGAAGATGAAGGTCAGCGACGAGGTCGCGATCCGGATCGAGGGGATGAACAAGTGGTACGGCCAGTTCCACGTGCTGCGTGATATCGACCTGACCGTCTATCGCGGCGAACGGATCGTCATCTGCGGCCCGTCGGGGTCGGGCAAGTCGACGCTGATCCGCTGCATCAACGCGCTGGAGGAACACCAGAAGGGCAAGATCGAGGTGGACGGCACGGTCCTGTCGTCGGACCTGAAGCAGATCGACAAGATCCGGTCCGAAGTCGGGATGTGCTTCCAGCACTTCAACCTGTTCCCGCACCTGACCATCCTCGAAAACTGCACGTTGGCCCCGATCTGGGTGCGCAAGACGCCCAAGCGCGACGCCGAGAAGACGGCGATGCACTTCCTCGAAAAGGTGAAGATCCCGGACCAGGCCCACAAGTATCCGGGCCAGTTGTCGGGGGGGCAGCAACAGCGCGTGGCCATCGCCCGCAGCCTGTGCATGCGCCCGCGGATCATGCTGTTCGACGAACCGACCTCGGCGCTCGACCCCGAGATGATCAAGGAAGTGCTCGACACCATGATCGAGCTGGCGGAAGAGGGCATGACCATGCTCTGCGTCACCCACGAGATGGGCTTTGCCCGGCAGGTGGCGAACCGCGTGATCTTCATGGACCAGGGCCAGATCGTCGAGCAGAACGAGCCCGAGGAGTTCTTCAAGAACCCGAAATCCGAACGGACCAAGCTGTTCCTCAGCCAGATCCTGGGACACTAGGCCGCGGACCCGCAGGGCACGGCACGGCATTGCCTCTCGAATGACCGAGAGGATCTACCATGTCGCAGCAAGATAGCGTCGACGCCCTGATCCGCGATCAGGGCGTTCTTTTTTCGGAAGGGATGGGCGCGATCATCTCGCGCAACACCCCGCAGGAGCTGTTTCACTGGCTCTGTGGCAGCATCCTTCTTGCCGCCCGGATCTCGTCCGACCTGGCCGTTCAGGCGGCGCAGGGCCTGCGCAGCGAGGGGCTGCACACGGTCGATGCCCTTGTCGCCGCGGACGAGGCCACGATCATGCGATGCCTGGGCGAGAACGGCTACAAGCGCTACGACGGCGTTGGCACCGACTATCTGAAGGCCACGGCCCGCCTGGTGCAGGACCACTATAACAGCGATCTGCGCAACATGCTGGACGACGATCCCGACGCGGTGCTCGGGCGCCTGAAAGAGGCCAAGGGCCTGGGCGATACCGGCGCCGGCATCTTCGCGCGCGAGACGCAGCTGGTCTGGGATGTCTTCTATCCCCGGCTGGACGGGCCCGCGATCCGCGCCGCCGAGACCCTGGGCCTGACCACCGATCACGGGGCGCTCGTCTCCATGGCGGGCTCGCGCGAACGGTTCGTGCGGTTGGCCGCGGCCCTGACCCGTGCCGACCTTGGGGCGCCCTCTGAAGCCGTCCGACAGACCGTCGATTAATCGGTCAGGTCGCGCGGCACCACGAAATCGACGACCCGCGCGCAGGCGGGCCCCAGGGCGGTCCAGTCGTCGCCCGGGATATCCAGGACCAGCGTCGCGCAGGTGGGAAAGCGGTGGAACTCCACACGGTCGGGGGTCTGGGCGACCAGGTATTGTGCCAGTGCCGCCAGGCCGGGGTTGTGGGCGATGACCAGGACATCGCCTGGCGGATGGGCCGCAACGCAGTCGAGGATGGTCTCGGGCATGGCGTGGTACAGCCGCTCCAGCCGCTGGGGCGCCGCATCGGGAAGGGCCGGGGAGATGCCGTCCCAGGTCTCGGCCACCCTGAGCGCGGTCGACAAAAGCACCGTCGTGGGGCGCACGTTCCGGTCTTGCAGCCACCCGCCGATGGCCCGGGCCGAGCGGTGGCCGCGCGCGTTCAGCGGTCTGTCGTGATCCGGCAGCCCGGGATCGCCCCAATCCGACTTCGCGTGTCGCATCAGGGTCAGGCGCAGGCTCACCTGGGCGTCCGGATCAGGCTGCCCGCGCCCTGGGCCGTATAAAGCTCCAGGATGCAGGCATGGGGCGCGCGCCCGTCGAGGATGACCACCGCACGCACCCCGCCGTCGATGGCGTCCAGCGCGGTCTGGGTCTTCGGGATCATGCCGCCCTTGATGACGCCGTCGGCGGTCATCTGGCGAATGGCATCGGGCGTCATCTCGCTCACCACGTCGCCGCTGGCATCCTTCAGCCCCGCGACGTCGGTCAGCAGCAACAGGCGGTCGGCCTTCAGCGCGGCGGCGATGGCGCCCGCGGCCGTGTCGCCGTTCACGTTGAACGTCTCGCCGTTGCGCCCCGCGCCGATGGGGGCGATGACCGGGATCGTCTTGGTGTCGCGCAGCGATTGCAGGAACTGCGGGTTGCATTCGACGGGCGTGCCGACGAAGCCCAGCTTGGGGTCCGTCTGCTCGCAGATCATCAGGTTCGCATCCTTGCCGCTGATCCCGATGGCGCGGCCGCCCTCGGCGTTGATGGCCTGCACGATGCGCTTGCCCACGAAACCGGACAGCACCATCTCGACCACCTCGATGGTGGCGGCGTCGGTCACGCGCTTGCCGTCGACGAATTCGCTGACAACGCCCTGCTGCTCCAGCGTGGCGTTGATCATCGGGCCGCCACCATGGACGATCACCGGGTTCACGCCCACGTGGCTCATCAACACGATGTCGCGGGCAAAGCTGCGCATGGCCTCGTCCGAGCCCATGGCGTGGCCGCCCAGCTTGATGACGACGGTGGCGCCGGCATAGCGCTGGAACAGGGGCAGGGCCTGGCTCAGCGTGCGGGCGGTGGCCACCCAGTCGGCATCGGTTGGCGCGGTGTCGGCGGTCATGCGTGTCCTCTCAGGCAGTGCCCTTTGGTAAGCCGGGCGGGCGGGGCGCTCAAGCCGATTGCGCGGCCTGGCGCGGAAGGACGGGGTCAGTCGATGCCGGCGATGATGGCGCGCAGGTCGGCGATCCCCTCGCCTTTTTCGGACGAGGTCAGCACCAGCTCGGGGAAGGCGGCCGGGTGCTGGGCCAGCGTCGCGCGCGTACGCTCCAGCGCGCGGTCCAGGTCGCCACGCTTAAGCTTGTCGACCTTGGTCAGCACGGCCTGGAACGGCACCGCGGCCCGGTCGAGCAGACCCATGATCTCGTCGTCCACGGGCTTGGTGCCGTGGCGGGCGTCGATCAGCAGGAACGCCCGGCGCAGGTTGGCGCGTCCCGACAGGTAGTTCTTCATCAGGGCCTGCCAGCGCTCGACCACCGCCACCGGCGCGTTTGCAAAGCCGTAACCGGGCAGGTCGACGATGTAGAAATCCGCGAGCGTGAAGAAGTTGATCTCCTGCGTGCGGCCCGGCGTATTCGATGCCCGGGCCAGCCCCTTGCGGCCGGTCAGCGCGTTGATCAGGCTGGATTTCCCGACGTTCGACCGGCCGGCGAAGCAGATCTCGACCCGGTCGTCGGGGGGCAGGCCGTCCATGGCCACGACACCCTTCACGAAGGTCGTCTCGCCCGCGAAAACGCGCCGCCCGTGTTCGAGCGCGGCGTCGTCCGGGGTCGCTGTGGGAAAGGGAAGCTGCATCGCCGGGTCCTTGCCTTGGCCCCGCGGGGCACCGTCGCAATCACCGGCGGGAGGAAACAGCCCCGCCCGCTTTTGTCAAGCGGGCGGGGCCGGGCCGGGTCACTTGGCGACCGGCTCCTGGCTGGCGAACCAGGCCGCCGCGGCGTTCAGCTGCTCGGTCGTCATCTTCTGCGCGATGTCCCACATCGGGCTGTAGTCGGTGATCTCTTCGTCTTCCGCAGTCTTGAAGTGGTCCAGCCGCGCGGCGAGATAGTTCGCGTTCTGGCCGTGCAGGTTCGGGATTTGCGGCAGGTTCTCGGTGTTTTCGCGCGCGTGGCAGGTCAGGCAGGCCCGCACGTCTTCCGTCGGTAGGCCGCGCCGCACGATCTGTTCGCCAAGCGTGAGGTCGGTCGAGACCGGCTCCTCGGGCTGGCGCACCAGCGGCTCCATCCCGTCGAGATAGATGGCCAGCGCGTCGATCTGCTCGTCATCCAGGCGGATCGCGGTCTGGTGCATCCGCGAATTGTCCCGGCGGTTCGAGCGGAAATCGTAGAGCTGCCGCTCGATGTAATCGACGTTCTGAATGGTGAGGTTCGGGGTCTCGCCCGAGGGTGCGCCGGCCATGTCCTCCTGGTGGCACTCGCTGCAGACCTGCGTGATCTGGGTCTCGGCGGTCTCGACCTGGGCAGGCGTCGCGGGCGGTGTTTCGTCCTGCTGCGGCGCAGGCTCCATCGGCGACAGCCCGGCAAAGTAGGCGGACACCCCGGCGATGTCGGCATCGGTCAGGTTGTGCGCAACGCCGGTCATGGGCGACCAGATCGACGTGTGACCGCGGCCACCGCTGCGGAACTGCCGCAGCTGGCGCGCCATGTAGATCTGCGACTGACCGGCAAGGCGGGGAACCAAGACGCCGTCCGCGTTGGCCGTGCCATCGCGACCGTGACAGTCCAGGCAGGCCGAGATGCCGTCCTCGGGCCGGCCGACCATGGCCAGCGTCTCGCCCTGTGCGACGACCTCGGCATCGGGCGCTTCGTCCATGACGGTCGCCTTGGTCTCCAGCGTGTCGCCGTAGTAATTGGCCAGCGCGTCGATCTGGCTGTCGGACAGCTGCGAGGCGACGACCTGCATGTAGCCCGAATGACGGTCGCCCGCCGCGTAGGATTGCAGGGCGGCCGACAGGTAATCGGGGCTTTGGATCGTCAGGTTGGGCGCCTCGCCCGTGGTGGGCGCGCCGTCACCTTCGGCACCGTGGCAGGTCGCGCATTGCGCAACCGGAACGCCGGCCAACGCATAGTCGGCGAATCCGCCGGTGGGCGCGGCATACAGGTGCTCTTCCATGGGATAGCGGGTGAGGTAGAAATCCATCGGCTCCGCCTCGACCAGCGGACCGAACTCCATCTCGGGCGCGTCTGATGCCTCGGGCGAGACCATGTCGACGTAAGTGGCCGCGTCCATGTCGCCCAACTGGCGGATGAAGGCGACGGTGGACCAGATCTCGTCGGGGCGGTCGGGCGCGGGCCAGGCCGGCATGGCCGACATCATCACGCCCTTTTCCAGGATCACGTAAAGCTCGGCATCGGTGAACTGGTCGATGACCGAGGGAAGGTGCTGCGGCGTGGGCTTCATCGCCAGGACCATGGGATTCTGGCCGATCCCGGGCGCGCCGTGGCAGCGCACGCAGTTCTGCGCGAAATGCTGGGCGCCGAGCGCGATGCGACCCTCGTCTTCCAGGTCCTCGGGAGGCTCGATGCCGTATGCCTCGACCGCGACCCAGCGTTTGAAGGTCCCGTGGACGAGATTATAGAACCATTTCGGGTCCGAGGTGTTCGCTGCCAGGTTGATGGCGCCTGTGAAAATCAGGGTCACGGCAAGGATGGCGCCCAGAATGCCAAGTGCCGCTGCCGTCAGGATAAATTTGACGATGAAATTGCGATTGAGAATGCCTGAAAGCATCGGCTGTCCCTCCTAGAGTCGTGATCCAACTCAAAGAGAGACAGTCCGTTCCGATAACATCGTGCGTCAGGACGCCTCAGTCGTCTTTCTTGTTCCGTGCAAAGCTCGACCGGATATTGCCGAAGACATCCGGCTTGTAGCCTTGGCTGCGCATGATCGCGTATTGCTGCATGAACGTGATCGTGTTGTTCGCGATCCAGTACAGCACAAGCCCGCTGGCGAAGCTGCCCAGCATGAACATGAACACCCACGGCATCCAGGCGAAGATCATCGCCTGCGTCGGGTCGGTGGGGGCCGGGTTCAGCTTCTGCTGCATCCACATCGAGATGCCCAGCAGGATCGGCAGGATGCCGAGGCTGAAGATGAAGAAGATCGATCCGGCCTCGGGCGTGCCCCAGGGCAGCAGGCCGAAGAGATTCAGGATCGAGCTGGGGTCCGGCGCGCTGAGGTCGCGGATCCAGCCCACCCAGGGCGCGTGGCGCAGCTCGAGCGTGACGAAGATCACCTTGTAGAGCGAGAAGAAGATCGGGATCTGGAGGAGGATCGGCAGGCAGCCCGAGGCCGGGTTCACCTTTTCCTTCTTGTAGAGCTCCATCATCCCCTGCTGGAGCTTCTGGCGGTCGTCGCCGGCCCGCTCTTTCAGCTTCTCCATCTCGGGCTGGAGTTCCTTCATCTTCGCCATCGAGACGTAGGACTTGTAGGCCAGCGGCAGGAGGATCGCCTTGATCAGCAGCGTCAGCGCGATGATCGCCCAGCCCATGTTACCGATCATCAGGTTCAGCCAGTGCAGCACGGCGAAGATCGGCTTGGTCAGGAAGAAGAACCAGCCCCAGTCGATGCTGTCGATGAAGCCGTCGATGCCGTCGGCCTCGTACTCGCGGATGGTTTCCCACTCCTTGGCGCCTGCGAACAACTGCATCGAGGTCTCGACGCTGTCGCCGGCGGCGATCTCGACCGTCGGCAGGCGCACCTCGGTCTGGTAGATATCCGCGTTGTCCACGTATTTCGCGACCGAGGTGAAGGGCGTTCCCGGCGTCGGGATCAGTGTGGTCATCCAGTACTTGTCGGTGAAGCCGATCCAGCCGTCCTGCGCCACGTCGATCACGTCGGCCCGGGCGGCTTCACGTTCGACCAGGTCAAGGTCGGGCAGGTCGTCGTAGTCCAGCTCCTGCAGCTCGCCGTCGGACATGCGCACGACGCCCTCGTGCAGGATGAAGAAGTTCGACAGGTCCTGCGGCTCGCCATGCCGGGCGACGGTGCCATAGGGCGCGAGGCGCTGTGCGGTATCGCCATTGTTGGTGACGCGCTGCCGGATGGTGAACATGTAGTCGTCGTCGATCGTGATCTCGCGCTCGAAGACCAGCCCGGCGGGGCTTTCCCATTCCAGGGTCAGCGGCGTCTCGGGCGTCAGGCGCTCGGCCTCGCTGGTGACCTGCCACTCGGTGTTCGCGCCCGGCACGTCGTCGTAGTCCAGCGCCGCGCCCGGCGCCCAGCCAAACAGGGCGTAATAGGCGTCGGGGCCGCCCACGGGCGACAGCAACTCGACGATCGGGGCGTCGGGGTCGATGGTCTCGCGGTAGCGCTTCATGGCCAGCGCGTCGATCCGTCCGCCCTGAAGCGATATCGACCCCGACAGCGCGGGCGTGTCGATATCGATACGCGGCGCGTCCTCGGCGGGCGCTTCGACGGCGGCGGGGGCCTGCGTGCCGTCTGCCGTCACCGAGGGCGGCGCCGACGCGGTGTCGGGCAGCGCCGTGCCGCTGCCATCCTCTGTCGCGGTGACGGCGGGCGCGTTGGGGTCGACCGGCGTCTCTTCGGGCGGGAACAGCACGAACCAAATGAGGATCACGAGGAAGCTCAGAACCGTCGCAAGAATGAGGTTCTTGTTCTGATCGTCCATGAGGGACCTACGCCTGTCGCTGGAAAAAGGGTCAGCGGGCTTTCAACAGGGCAGGGCCAGAAAGGTCAAGCCGTTTTGCGCCATGCGCTCAGTGGCCGCGGGCCGCGCCGGGGGCGCTGCCGAAGCCTGTGGACAGCTGCCGGAGCGAGGCGGGCAGGGGCGTGTGCAGCACCTGGTGACCGTGTCGCAGCAACCAGCCGGGCAGGGCGTCCGCGTTCATGGGCCGGGCGATCCCGTAGCCCTGGACGTGGCCGCAGCCCAGCTCGGCCACGCGGCTGTGTTCGCCGGCGGTCTCGATCCCTTCGGCCATCACCTCGAGCTTCAGCTGGTCGGCCAGGGTCACGATCGCGGCAACCATGGCTTGCTGTTCCGGGTCACGGTCCAGCCCGCGAATGAAGGTGCGGTCGATCTTGATCCGCTTGGCCGAGAAGCGGCGGATGGCGTTGATCGAGGCCTGCCCGGTACCGAAATCGTCCAAGTCGATCCGGCAGCCCATGCGTGCGAGCTGGGTCAGGACACGTGGCACCGTGTCGTCCTGGTCGATCGAGACCACGGTCTCGAGCACCTCGATCCCCAGCCGATTCCCCTCCAGCCCCGCCGCGTCCAGTGCCCAGGCGAGCCGCGTCGGCAGTTCGGGGTCGGACAGATCGGCCTGGGGAAAGTTGATCGATACGGTGGGCAGGTCCAGGCCGGCGGCGTCCCAGTCGGCCAGGTGCGACAGGACGGAACGGACCATGTGGTCGGTCAGGCGCGTCATCTGGCCGGCGGCGTCGATCGTCGGCAAGAAGTCGTGGGGCGCCAGTGTGCCGAGGTCGGGGTGGCGCCACCGCGCCAGTGCCTCGGCCCCGCTGACCAGGCCGGTATCCGTCGAGATCTGGGGCTGGAAGAAAGGTTGGATCTGCCCGCTTTCGAAGGCGTGGTCCAGATCGGCGGCAAGGCGCAGTTCGGGCGGCGCCATGTCGTCCCGCGCGCCGCGGGCAATGCGGATGGTGCCGCCCGGCGCGGCATGGGCGGCGGCAAGGGCCCGCTCGGCACCGACCAGCGCATCGTGATGTCCCGCTTTTTCGGGGCGTTCGGGGGCGTGCACACCGATGCGCATGTCCGGGCAGGCGGGCGCGTGGGCCAGCACCTGCCGCGCGCGGTGGACCAGGGCCGCCGTGTCGGTCGGCGCGCCCGCGGGAAGCGCGACGGCGTGGCGTCGGCAGGGGAGGGTCGACACGGTCGCACCCGCTCCGAAAAGACGCTGCAGGGTGCCTTCATCCAAGGCCTTTGGCGCGTGCCTGCCGCGCCGGGGTGGACCGTGATCGATGAGGAACAGGGCCGCCGGATCATCGCATTCAACAGTGCCCGGGGCCTTGGAGGCGGGGGCAAACGGCCGGTCTGGCGCCGCGACAGAAGGGTGGTGTGAGGCCGCTTGCCCAAGGGGCCAGACCCAGGTGGCGGAAACCGTCCCGATGAGCGCTGCAGCGGCACAGAAGGCTACGATCGCCCCGATGGAAAGGCTGGAGGTCGCCCATGCCGCGAGCCCGGGGACCAGGCCGATACAGAGCCCGACGGCAAGATATCGCGGAAGCGGTCTGGCAAGCGACAGGAACGGCACCGTGCGACGCATCATGATTGTCCTCAGAGGCTCGAACTAGCCTCACGGTAATCACCGGTCGTGGCCGAAGGGTTAACCGATTGGAAAAATCGTTCTCGGTTTAGTCCAAATTTGATTCGATTTCGAGATTTGCGAAATCGAACAGGTTGGGATCCAGCAGATGCGACGGGCGGGCGTTCATCAGCGCGCGGAACATAACCTGCCGTCGGCCGGGGCTGTTCCTCTCCCATCCATCGAGAATCTGCTTCACCTGCTGGCGCTGAAGCCCGTCCTGGCTGCCGCACAGGTCGCAGGGGATGATGGGATAGTCCAGGGCGCGCGCGAAACGGTCGCAATCGGCCTCGGCCACGTGGGCCAGCGGACGCAGGACGAACAGGTCGCCCTCTTCGTTCACCAGCTTCGGGGGCATGGTCGCCAGCCGTCCGCCGTGGAAGAGGTTCATGAAGAACGTCTCGAGGATGTCGTCGCGATGATGGCCCAGCACAACAGCGCTGCATCCTTCCTCGCGCGCGATGCGATAGAGGTTGCCGCGCCGCAACCGTGAGCACAGCGCGCAGAAGGTCCGGCCCTCGGGCACCTTGTCCATGACGATGGAATAGGTGTCCTGGTACTCGATCCGGTGCGGCACGCCCATCCGCTCGAGGAACTCGGGCAGGACCGTCGCCGGGAAGCCCGGCTGTCCCTGGTCGAGGTTGCAGGCCAGGATCTCGACCGGCAGCAGCCCGCGCCACTGCAACTCGGTCAGCGCGGCCAGCAGGGTGTAGCTGTCCTTGCCGCCCGACAGGCAGACCAGCCACCGCTCGCCCTTGCGCGCCATGGCGTATTGCTCGACCGCCTCGCGGGTCTGGCGCACGATGCGCTTGCGCAGCTTGCGGAACTCGGTGCTGTCGGGGGCACCGTGGAACAGCGGGTGAATGTCGTTATGGTCGAGCATGGGCGCCGATTATCCCATTTCCGTCGGCCCGCCCAGAGGAGATCGCCATGCAGCTTCGTGCCGCCCCGCCGCGTCCCGTCGATCCGTATCCGGCCGATTGGCACCGCGTCAGCGATTTCGAGTACCTGTCGCCGCTGAGCCTGATCCGGCCCGTTGCCAACCTGATCGACCGGCTGGGCGAGGATGGCGACTACGTGTTGCAGCACGATTTCGACTGCGCCGTCCGCGTGGATGGCCGGCGCCACGTGATGACCGCGCCGCGCGGGCTGGTGACCGATCTGACATCGGTGCCGCCGGGGTTGCGCGGGCTGGTGGGCCGGGTCGGGCCGTGGCTGGAGGCGGCGATCATCCACGACTACCTTTACGTCGCCTGGTCCTTCCTGCCGGGCCGCGCGCCGCAAGAGCGCGACAGGCTGTTCGCGGACGAGGTCATGCGCCTGGCGATGGAGGCGGCACGGGTGCGCGCCCGGCGGCGCTGGGCGATCTACCTGGGACTCAGGGCGCTCGGCGCGCGCGCCTATGCCCGGGCGGATCCGGACCGGGCCTTCGCCGACCTTGGCGATCACGCGTTGCAGACGCCTCTGGTCGTGCCGGACCGCTGAACCCTTCTAGGGCACGTTGTCGATGCCTGAGCCGCCAAACGGGTGGCACCGGGCGATGCGCCGCAACGCCAGCCAGCCGCCGCGAAGGCCGCCGTGCTTTTCCAGCGCCTCGAGCGCGTAGGCCGAGCAGGTCGGGTGATAGCGGCAGTTGAAGCCGACCCAGGACGAGAATGTCGCGCGATAGGCCAGCACCGGCCAGGAGAGCACGCGCGCCAGCGGGGTCATCGGTGCAGCTTGTCCAGCGCGCGGGCGAGGTCGCCGCGCATCCGGTCGAAATCGGCCCCGGCGGTGACGTCGCGCCGACCGATCAGGACGTAATCCCAGCCCGGCCGGCCGTGGTCCGGCAGGGTGAGGCGCGCGATCTCGCGCAGGCGCCGCTTGGCCCGGTTGCGGGCCACGGCGTTGCCGACCTTCTTTGAGCAGGTGAACCCGACGCGAATCGCCGCGTCGCCGTCATCGCGCCGCCGGGCCTGGAGCATGAAGGCCGGGAGCCGCACGACCTGCGCCCGCGCGGCGCGCAGGAAATCGGCGCGGGTCTTCAGGCGGGTGATCTCGGGTATGTCCAACGCATCCAACCCGCCTGCGGAGGAATCCGAGGCGGGCGGAAAGGCTGTCACGGCGAAAGAGCTCAGGCGCTGAGCGACTTGCGGCCCTTGGCGCGGCGCGCGTTCAGGATCTTGCGGCCGGCCTTGGTGGCCATGCGCGCACGGAAACCGTGGCGGTGCTTGCGAACCAGGTTCGAAGGCTGGAAGGTGCGTTTCATCGCGTCTCTCCATCAGGTGCGGTGCGGCAGGATTCTGCGCGCGAACATCTCGAAGCCCGCCGTTTAAGCGCCGTCCCACCGCCTGTCAACCGGCGGGCATGTTACAATCCGCCACTCCAATGTTTCAGAACCCGGTCCCGCCCGAGGCTTCCGGACACGGCTGCGTCAATCCGGCGCGACGGGGCTGGCGCGGAGCCATGACCGCCGCAGATAAGGGACGCGAGCGCCCCAGCCCGAGAGGACAGACCATGGCCAGCCAGACCGAAGACGACAGCCGATCGAAATGGGTGCGGCGCCTTCCGATCATCGCGATCGCGGTCGTGGCCCTGGTTGGCGCCTTCACCCTGCGCGACTACCTGAGCTTCGAGACGCTGTCCGAGAATCGCGAGGCGCTGATCGCTTTCCGCGACGCGAATTACCTGGCGACCGTGCTGGTTTTCATCGCGGCCTACGTGGCCATCGTCGCCTTCTCGCTGCCCGGGGCGACCATCGCGACGCTGACGGGCGGGTTCCTGTTCTCGACCTTCCCCGGCGCGCTGTTCAATGTCACGGGCGCCACGCTGGGCGCGATCTGCATCTTCCTGGCGGCGCGCTGGGGGCTGGGCGACCGGCTGGCGGCGCGGATGGATGCCTCGGACGGGATGGTGTCGCGCATCAAGCAGGGCATCGACGAGAACGAGTGGTCGATCCTGTTCCTGATCCGGCTGGTCCCGGCCGTTCCGTTCTTCGTGGCGAACCTCGTGCCCGCCTTCGTGGGGGTCGCGCTGTGGAAATTCGCGGTGACGACCTTCTTCGGCATCATCCCGGGGGCGGTGGTCTACACCTCGGTCGGCGCAGGCCTGGGCGAGGTTTTCGCCCGGGGCGAGACGCCGAACCTTGGCATCATCTTCGAGCCGCATATCCTGCTGCCGATCCTGGGCCTGTGCCTTCTGGCCGCGCTGCCCATCATTCTGAAAGCCGTGCGCGGCAAGAAAGGAATTTGAGCGATGGAAAAGATCACGTGCGACATCTGCGTCATCGGCGCCGGCTCGGGCGGGCTGTCGGTGGCGGCGGGGGCCAGCCAGATGGGCGCGGACGTCGTCCTGATCGAGGGCCACAAGATGGGCGGCGACTGCCTGAACTACGGCTGCGTGCCGTCGAAATCGCTGCTGGCCGCGGCCAAGCAGGCCCATGCCATGGGGCAGGGCGCGGGCCTTGGTGTCGCGCCGGTGACGCCGCAGGTGGACTACGCGGCGGCCAAGGACCACGTCGCCAGCGTGATCGACACCATCGCGCCCGTCGACAGCCAGGAGCGGTTCGAGGGCTTCGGCGTGCGGGTCATCCGTGACTGGGCAAGCTTCAAGGACAAGCGCACGGTTGTGGCGGGCGAGCGCGAGATCACCGCGCGCCGCTTCGTCATCGCCACCGGGTCGGGGCCGTTCGTGCCGCCCATCGACGGGATCGAGGATGTCCCGTATTTCACGAACGAGACGATCTTCGACCTGCGGGAACGGCCCGACCACCTGCTGATCATCGGCGGCGGTCCCATCGGCATGGAGATGGCGCAGGCGCACGCACGCCTCGGCAGCAAGGTCACGGTGATCGAGGGGGCCAAGGCGCTTGGCAACGACGACCGCGAGCTGGCCGAGGTCGTCATCGGACAGCTGCAATCCGAAGGCGTCCAGATCGTCGAGGGCCAGCAGGCCAAGCGCATCACCGGCGGCGACGGCAGCGTGACGGTCGAGACCGAGGGCGGCAGTCACACCGGAAGCCACCTGCTGGTCGCGGTCGGGCGCAAGGTCAATCTCGACCGGCTGAACCTGGACGCGGCGGGCGTGAAACACGACCGCGCCGTGGTGGTGGGCGACGACCTGCGGTCGAAGACCAACAAGCGTGTCTATGCCGTCGGCGACGCGGCGGGCCGGATGCAGTTCACCCATGTCGCGGGCTACCACGCGGGCATCGTCGTGCGCTCGGCCGTGCTGGGCATGAGCTGGGCCAAGGCCCGGCAGGACCATATCCCGTGGGTCACCTACACCGCGCCCGAGCTGGCGCATGTGGGCCTGACCGAGGCGCAGGCGCGCGAGAAATTCGGCGGCAGCCTGGAGGTCGTGCGCTTCAACTACGACGAGATCGACCGCGCCGTGGCCGAAGGCAAGACGAAGGGGTTCGTCAAGGTTCTGGTGGCCCATGGCAAGCCCAAGGGCGCCAGCATCGTGGGCGACCAGGCGGGCGAGCTGATCGCCATGTGGGCCATGGCCATCGCCAACGGCCAGAAGATGAGCGCCATCGCCAACACCGTCCTGCCCTATCCCACGCTGAACGAGATCAACAAGCGGGTCGCCGGAACCTATTTCTCGCCCAAACTGTTTGATAGTGCATCGGTCAAAACCGCCGTAGGATTGATCCAGAAGTACCTGCCCTGACGCCCCGAGGACGCGCCAAGAATGCTGAGCACCCTTTCAGGACGGTTCCTGATCCTGACCGTGGTGTTCGTCATGCTGGCCGAGGTCTTCATCTTCGTGCCCTCGGTGGCGCGGTTCCGGGCCGATTACCTGGATGCCCGGCTGGAACGCGCGCAGATCGCCTCGCTCGCCCTGCTGGCCGACGACATGATCGACCCCGCGCTCGAGGCCGAGCTGTTGCAGAACGCGGGCGTCTTCAACGTGGTGCTGCGGCGCGACCAGATCCGGCAGCTGATGCTCAGTTCGGACATTCCCAGCCCCATCGTCGCCACCTATGACCTGCGCGATCCCGGTCCCTGGACGTTGATCCGCGATGCCATGATGACGCTGGCCCGGCCCGGCGACAGCATCGTGCGGGTGATCGGCGACCCGGTCCGTGAAGGGGGCGAGCTGATCGAGGTCACGATGGCCACCGCGCCGCTGCGGCAGGCGATGATCGAGTACGGGCTGCGGGTGCTGGTGCTGTCGGCGGTGATCTCGATCGTTACCGCGCTGCTGCTGTTCCTCGCCGTGCGCCGGTTCCTGGTGGTGCCGATCCAGGGCGTGGTGGCGGCCATGCAGAGCTACAGCCAGGCCCCCGAGGATGCCCGCCGGATCATCGAACCCTCCGCCGGTGTGCGCGAGCTGCGCGCGGCCGAGGAGGCGCTGCAATCGCTACAGACCCAGCTGACGGGCGCCTTGCGGCAGAAGGAACGGCTGGCGCAGCTGGGCAGCGGTGTCGCCAAGGTCAGCCATGACCTGCGCAACGTGCTGACCACGTCCCAGCTGTTCGCCGACCGGATCGAGATGTCCAAGGACCCCACCGTCGCGCGGATGGTGCCGAAGCTGCTGAACTCGATCCGCCGGGCGGTGTCGATCTGCGAGGGTGTGCTGGCCTTCGGCCGCGCCGACGAGCCGCCCCCGGCGCTGAGCCTCGTGCCATTGTCGGGCGTGGTTGCCGATGTCATCGACGGCGAACGGCTGGCGGCGGGCGACGCCGCCATCTCGTTCGCCGAAGACGTGTCGCCGGCGATGGTGGTGCGGGCCGATCCCGAACAACTGTTCCGCGTCATCGCGAACCTGGTGCGCAACGCCCGCCAGGCCCTGCAGGCCTGCGGCAAGGGGGGCGAGATCTGCGTTGCCGGCCGGGACGAGGACGCGGCCTGGGTCATCCACGTGCGCGACACCGGACCGGGCTTGCCCGCCCGCGCGCAGGAGAACCTGTTCCGCCCCTTCCAGGGCGGCGTGACCAAGGGCGGATCCGGGCTGGGCCTGGTGATCGCGGCCGAACTGGTGCGGGGGCATGGCGGCACGCTGGGACTGCTCGACACCGGCCCCGAGGGCACGACCTTCGAGATCCGGCTGCCCAAGCAACTGGTCATCTCCGAGGGGGGGCTGGGATAGCCGCGCGGCCCGGGCGGGGCCATTGACCGGCCCGCCGAAATCTCTCAAAACCGGGCGACGCCGTTTTTCCGGGATTTCGCGATGTATGACTTTGCCGTCATGTGGGACTGGCTGGCCTTCGCCGTGCGCTGGCTGCACGTCATCACGGCCATCGCCTGGATCGGCTCGTCCTTCTACTTCATCGCGCTGGACCTGGGCCTGCGCAAGGCGCCAGACCTGCCGCCCGGCGCCCATGGCGAGGAATGGCAGGTGCATGGCGGCGGCTTCTACCACATCCGCAAGTACCTGGTCGCGCCCGAGGCGATGCCCGAGCACCTGACCTGGTTCAAATGGGAAAGCTACTCGACCTGGCTGTCGGGCGCCGCGCTGCTGGCCGTGCTCTACTGGGCCGGTGCCGAGCTTTACATGATCGATCCCGGCAAGGCGGACCTCGCGACCTGGCAGGCCATCGCGCTGTCGGTCGCGTTCATCGCGGTGGGCTGGATCGGTTACGACGCGCTCTGCCGCTCGCCGCTGAAATCGCGGCCCACGCTGGTGATGCTGGTGCTTTTCGCCGGGATCGTGGTGGCGTCGTGGCTGCTGAACCAGGTGTTCACCGGGCGCGCCGCGCTGCTGCACCTGGGCGCCATGACCGCGACGATCATGACGGCCAATGTCGCCATGGTCATCATGCCGAACCAGCGGATCGTGGTCGCCGACCTCAAGGCCGGGCGCACGCCGGACCCGAAATACGGGCAGATCGCCAAGCTGCGCTCGACCCACAACAACTACCTGACGCTGCCGGTCATCTTCCTGATGCTGTCGAACCACTATCCGCTGGCCTTCGCGACCGAGAACGCGTGGATCATCGCGGCGCTGGTGTTCCTGATCGGGGTGTCGATCCGGCACTATTTCAATTCGCGCCACGCGGGGACCGGCAACCCGACCTGGACCTGGGCGGTCACGGTCGTGCTGTTCATCATCCTGGCCTGGCTGTCGACCGCGCCGCTTTACCGGGACGACGCGCCCGAAGACCAGGCGATGACCGCCATGGCCCGGCAGTTCGCCGCGGCCGACGGGTTCGGCACCGTGCACCAGACCGTGGTCGGCCGCTGCTCCATGTGCCACGCGCGCGACCCGGTCTGGCCCGGCATCCGCTGGGCCCCCAAGGGCGTCGTGCTGGAGACCGAGGCCGACGTCGCGGGCGAGGCGCGGCGCATCTTCCTGCAATCGGGCGTCACCCACGCGATGCCGCCCGGAAACATCACCAACCTGGACGAGGACGGGCGCCGCGCCATCCGCGACTGGTATCGCGGCGCGACCGGAGGCGCGTGAGACAATGAGCGACGGAATCAAACGCAAGTACTTCACGCCCGCGGGCGGCCACCCGGGCCAGGAGAAGAAGGTCATCGACCGGTCGGTGTTCACCACCGCCTATGCCGTCATCCCCCACGGCGTCCTGCAGGACATCACCACGTCGCGGCTGCCGTTCTGGCGCGACACGCAGCTCTGGGTGATCGCGCGCCCCATGACCGGCTTTTCCGAGACGTTCTCGCATTACCTCATGCGGGTCTCGCCGGGCGGAGGCTCCGATCGCCCCGAGGACGAGCCGCAGGCCGAGGCGGTGCTGTTCTTCACCTCGGGCACCGGGCGGCTGACCGTCGAGGGGCAAAGCCACACCATGCGCGAAGGCTCGTATGTCTACATCGCGCCGGGGACCAAGTGGTCGCTTTTCGCGGGCGATCGCGAGGCTTTGCGCTTTCACTGGATCCGCAAGCTCTATCAGCCGGTCGAGGGGCTCGATCAGCCGGAAAGCTTCGTCACCCACGAGGATCGCGTGAAACCGCTGGCCATGCCCAAGACCGACGGGCATTGGAGCACCACGCGCTTTGCCGACCCCGATGACCTGCGCCACGACATGCACGTGAACATCGTCAGCTTCGACCCGGGCGCGATGATCCCCTTCATGGAAACCCACGTGATGGAGCACGGGCTTTACGTCCTGGAGGGCAAGGCCGTCTACCGACTGAACGAGGACTGGATCGAGGTCGAGGCCGGCGACTACCTCTGGCTGCGCGCCTTCTGCCCGCAGGCCTGTTATGCCCAGGGGCCGGGCATGTTCCGCTACCTGCTCTACAAGGACGTGAACCGCCACGCCGAGCTGCGGCTGCTCTCGGGTGCACAGAGGTAGGGGGCGGAAGGCGACGCAGCCCTCGCGGGATGATTGGACCACGATCCGTGAAATGGCGAGTGCCTCGGCATCGTCTGGATCCCGTTCAGGCACCGCCTCTTCGATGAGACCTCAACGCTCGCTGCTCCGCACGCCAACGGCGCGATAGCCCCTCGCTTCATCTTTCCTAAAATACCTCATCCCGACGTCGTCCAAGGGCGCGAAGCCGGCATGGCGCGCCTCGCACCTAGCCTGCAACGATCCGGACCGGCTGGGCCAGCGGGTGCTCTTCCAGGTTCGCGCCGGATCCGATGCGGTCGACCACGGCAAAAAGCCCCGGCGCGTGCAGCGGCGTCAGAACCCCGTGCCAGGTGCCGCGCAGCAGGTTGATGGCTTGTCCCGGCGCGGTGAAAAAGGCGTGGACCGCGCCGGGGCGGTCGCCCGCATCCTCGGCGACGATCACCAGGAACGGCTGGTGCGACATCGGGATGAAGGCTTGCGAGCCATCCGGATGCCGTTCGAGCAGGTCGAGCTTGTAGGGCAGGCTGCGCGGCTCGGCGTTGAACAGGCTGATCCCCGCGCGGCCGTCGCCGAAATCCAGCCGGGCGCGGTCGTGGTAGCGCCCGCAAAGCCCCTGGTTGATGATCTTGTCGGGATCGCCCGCGCAATCCAGCACGTCGCCGAACGGGGCGAAGGCCGCGGCGGTGAGGGCGCGAGCGATCACCTCGGTCATGGCCGGCGCCCCGCGGCGGCGCTCGCGGCCCTCATGTCAGCGCCTCGCGCAGCCGCAGTTCGGCGATGCGCTCCACTTGGCGGCAGGCCTCGGCGAACTCGGTCGCGGTGTCGTTCTCGACCCGCCGTTCGAAGGCGGCGAGGATGCCCGCCTTGTCGTGGTCGCGCACGGCGATGATGAACGGGAAGCCGTGCTTGGCGGTGTAGGCGTCGTTCAGTTCGGTGAAGCGCGCCCGCTCGGCATCCGTCAGCGCGTCGAGCCCCGCGCTGGCCTGCTCGGACGTGCTGTCGGCGGTCAGGCGTTTCGCCGCGGCCAGCTTGCCGGCGAGATCGGGGTGAGCGCGCAGCACGCCCAGCCGTTCGTCGTGCGACGCGGCGCGGAACGCCCGGGCCAGCGCGCTGGCCAGCCCCGCCGCGCTGTCGTGGGCGGCCCCGAGCTCCAGCCGCCAGGCGCGCCGGGCGACCCAGTCCGAATGCTCGAAGATGCCGCCGAAGGCCGCGACGAAATCCCCCTCGGACATCAGGCTGGGCCGCTTCCGCGCCCTGTGCGGATGCGTCTTCGCCCAATGTTCGGCGATCTGCTGGCGCGTGGCGAACCAGACGCCGTCATGGGCCTGCGCGTGCTCCAGGAACCGCTTCAGCGCCATGAGCCGCCCCGGTCGCCCGATCAGGCGGCAATGCAGGCCCACCGACATCATCTTCGGCGCGCCGGCTTCGCCTTCGGCGTAAAGGCAGTCGAAGCTGTCGCGCAGGTAGGCTTCGAACTGGTCGCCGGAATTGAACCCTTGCGGCGTGGCGAAGCGCATGTCGTTGGCGTCGAGCGTGTAGGGCACCACCAGCTGGGCGCGCCCGTCCACCTCGACCCAGTAGGGCAGGTCGTCGGCATAGCTGTCGGCCACGTAATCGAACGACCCGGTGCGCGCGGCAAGATCCACGGTCTGCATGGAACAGCGCCCGGTGTACCAGCCGCGCGGGGGGCTGCCCGTCACCTCGGTATGCAGGCGGATCGCCTCGGCCATCTCGGCGGCCTCGGCCTCGGGCGTGTGGTCCTTGTATTCGATCCATTTCAGACCGTGGCTTGCGATCTCCCAGCCCGCGTCCTTCATGGCGGCCACCTGTTCGGGACTGCGGGCCAGCGCCGACGCGACACCGTAGACGGTGATCGGCAGATCTCCCATCAACCGGTGCAGCCGCCAGAACCCGGCGCGCGCGCCGTATTCGTAGATCGACTCCATGTTCCAGTGCCGCTGCCCCGGCCAGGCCGCGGCGCCCACGATCTCGGACAGGAAGGCCTCGGATGCGGCGTCGCCGTGCAGGATGTTGTTCTCGCCGCCTTCCTCGTAGTTCAGCACGATCTGGACCGCGATCTTCGCGCCGCCGGGCCATTGCGGATCCGGCGGATTGGGCCCGTGGCCGCGCATGTCGCGGGGATATCTTGTCATGGTGGCGTTCGTCCCTTGTGCCCGGCCGGTCCGCCCCTAAACAGGTGGGGCGTTTCCACTGCAGGAGAGACAGATGCCGGGCTATTTGACAACACATGTGCTGGACACGGCGAAGGGTCGCCCGGCGGCGGGCCTGGAAATCGTGCTGTATCGCCTCGAAAACGGCGCGCGCGCGGAAATCGGTCGCAAGGTCACGAATGAGGACGGCCGCACCGATGGGCCGATCCTGCCCGAGGCCGATTTCGCCACCGGGGCGTACGAGCTGGTGTTCCGCGCGGGCGGCTACCTGGACGATACCGGGTTCCTGGGCGATGTGCCGGTGCGGTTCACCATGTCCGAAGCCGCGCACTACCACGTGCCGCTGCTGCTGTCGCCCTACGGCTATTCCACCTACCGGGGCAGCTGAATGATCGACGCCCGCACCCAGACAGCCCTGATCGGCGCGCTGCGCGAGGCCGCGCGCGACCAGGTCCTGCCGCGTTTCCGCAACCTGGGCGCGGGCGAGGTCGATACCAAGACCGGCCCCGAGGACCTGGTCACCGTGGCCGACCGCGCCGCCGAGGATCAGCTGACCCGCGCCGTGGGGCAGATCCTGCCCGGCGCCCACGTGGTGGGCGAAGAAGCGGTGTCGGACGATGCCGCGATCCTCGACCGCCTGTCGGCGCCGGGGCTCAGCGTCATCATCGACCCGATCGACGGCACCGCGAACTACGCCCATGGCAACGCCAGCTTCGGGATGATTCTCGCCGTGGCGGTGGATGGGCGGACCGAGTTCGGCGTCCTGTACGACCCGGTCTGCGACGACTGGGTCGCGGCCAGCCGGGGCGGCGGCGCGTGGTTCCAGCGCGGGGACCAGCGGCGCACGCTGCGTGTCCGCTCCGAGCGGGACATCACCGCGCAGACCGGGTACCTGCCGATCTACAACTTCCCGGCGGACAGGCACCCGAAACTGGCCGCGCTGTGGCCGCAGGTGGGCCGGATGAGCAACCTGCGCTGTTCGTGCCACGAATACCGTATCCTTCTGACCGGACACGCGGATTTCATGGTCGCCGCGCAGTCCAAGCCCTGGGATCACGCCGCCGGGATGCTGGCGCTGGCCGAGGCGGGCGGGGACGGCGGCGCGCTGTCCGGCGCGCCCTACGAGCTGACGGATCCGGGCGCCGTGCTGGTCGCCGGGACCGGCCCCGACACGCGCAAGACCATCGCCCACATGCTGAGCGAGGCGCTGGCGGACAGCTGACGGCTGTCCGCCCCGCCTTAGGCCCGTTTCCGCTGTCGTGACCGGAAGCGGGTTGCGTTCCTGCGCGTCGCGCTGCTAGTTTTGCTATGCAAAATATAATTCTGCATAGTGAAACTAGGGAGGTTCACCAATGTCCAAGATGCTCCGCACCGCTGCGGTTGCCGCCACGCTGGCCGCCACGGCCGGCCTGGCCCAGGCGCAGACCACGCTGTTCTACGGCGAGGCCGGCCCGAATCGCGGCGCCCGCGCCGAGGCCACCAACTGGTTCGCCGAGCAGGTGGCCGAGACCACCGGGGGCGATCTGCAGTTCGACATCCAGTGGGGGGGCGCGCTGTTCAAGGCTGGCGCCGCGCTGAGCGGGATCGCCGATGGCGTGGCCGACGCGGGCACGATCATCGCGGTGTACTTCCCCCAGGAAATGGTCGCCTACGGCATCGCCGACCTGCCCATCAACAACCCCGACGCCTGGGTCGGCATGCGCGCCACGGACGAGCTGATGCGCAGCTCGGACGCCATCCAGCAGAACCTGGCCGACATGAACCTGGTCTATATCGGCACCTACACGACCTCGGCCGTCCACATCGGCTGCAAGGACGCGGCCATCCGCACGGCCGACGATATCGAGGGCCTGAAGGTCCGCGGTGTCGGCGCCTACGGCAAGACCTTCGCCGATTACGGCGCGAACCTCGTCAGCATGTCGATCTACGACGCCTACCAGGGTCTCGATACGGGCCTGATCGACTGCTCGCAGGGCTACAGCTACGCCATTGCCGCGCTGAAGCAGCAGGAGGTCATGGACAGCTACACCCTGCTGAACTGGGGGCAGGTCGGTGCGCTGGGCATCTTCATGAACAAGGACATGTACGACAGCCTGTCCGCCGAGCATCAGGACGCCCTGGCCGAAGCCGGCATGGGCATGGCCGACACGCTGGGCGAGCTGATCAATGCCGACAACGAAGCGGCCGTCGAGACCATGCGCGAAGCGGGGGTCGAGATCATCGAACTGCCCGAGGAAGAGCGTGCCAAGCTGGTCGAGAAGGGCAGCACCTATATCGACGAGTGGGTCGAGCAGGCCAATGCCGCCGGCCTGGATGGCTCGGCGCTGCTGACCGAGTATCGCGGGCTGATCGACAAGTACACGGCCGAGCGCGACGAGCAGGGCTATCCCTGGGAGCGCTGAGGCGTGACATCCGGGGCCCGGCGGTGACGCGGGGCCCCGAACCTGGCCGGGCGCCGGATCACGACCCGATGGCCCCGCGCCGCCACACCCATCTTCAACCTTTCGACCGCACGGAGCGCAGCCCATGCTGACCCGCATCGAAAAGCTGTTCCTGGATCTGGCCGCCATCGCCGTGGTGGGGCTGGGTGCACTCATCACGATCAGCGTCTGCCTGCGGGTGTTCGCCAATTCCGGCATCCCCGATACCGTCGTCATGGTGCGCGAGCTGATGGTGGCCGCCATCGTCCTGCCGCTGGCCGCCGTGGTCACCGCCCGCGCGAATATCGTGGTCGAGGTGCTGACCCAGCACTTCCCGCGCCGCGCGCAGGATTGGCTGGTGGTGTTCGGCTCGATCGTCGGGCTCTTTGCGCTGCTGCCGCTCATGTGGGCGGGCTGGCACGAACTGGCCGGCAACTGGTCGTCGGGGTCGTTCTTCTTCGGCCAGCTTTCACTGCCGAAATGGCCGGGCCGGGCGCTGTTCTTCCTGGGTGTCGCGATCTGCTGGGTGCGGCTGGCCATCACCGCCTGGCGCGACATCGCCACCATCCGCGCGGGAGGCCATATCGATGGCGGCCCCGCCCATGTCGAAGACGAGGCCTGATCCATGGACGGAACCCTGATCGGCATCGTCGCCTTCGCCAGCGTCATCGGCCTGCTGGCCATTCGCGTGCCCATCGCCTTCGCGCTGGCGGGCGTCGCGACCGTCGGCACCTTCGTCATCTTCGCGTTCCGCACCGGCGCCTTCGCGCCCGAGCGGGCGTATCGCCCGACCTCGTCGCTGGTCTTCTCGAACTCGTTCGACCTGATCCACAGCTACGATTTGTCGATGATCCCGCTCTTCGTCGCGCTGGGCCACATCGCCTATCGCGCCGAGATCACGACCGCGATCTACCATGCCGCGCGCGTCTGGCTGGCCAAGGTGCCCGGCGGCGTCGCCATGGCCAGCGTCGTGGGCTGCGGCGGCTTCTCGGCCATCACCGGGTCGTCCATCGCCTGCGCCTCGACCATGGGGCGGATCTGTTCGCCCGAAATGCTGTCGATGGGCTACGACAAGCGGCTGGCGACGGCCTCGGTCGCGGCGGGCGGCACGCTGGGCAGCCTGATCCCGCCATCGGTGCTGTTCATCATCTATGGCATCTTCACCGAGACCTCGATCAGCGCGCTGTTCCTCGCCGGTGTCCTGCCGGGGCTGCTGAGCCTGGCGGGCTTCCTCCTGGTCATCTGGATCTGGGTGAAGCAGAAGCCCGGCGATGCGCCCGCCTATACCGGCGAGATCACGGCCTCCGAGCGGCGCAGCGCCGCGATCGCCGCCTGGCCCGCCGTGGCGCTGTTCGTCATCATCGTCGGCGGCATCTACGGCGGGTTCTTCACCGCGACCGAGGCGGCCGCGATCTCGGTCTCGCTGGCCGTCGCGATCGGTTTCATCCAGCGCAAGCTGACGCTGCGGGGCCTGTGGGAATCGCTGCGCGAGACCTGCATCCAGACGACCTCGATCTTCCTGATCGCCGCGGGCGCCAAGATCTTCGTGGCCTTCATCGCGCTGACCGGCGTGGCGCCCGACATCGTGCAGGCGGTGACCGATGCCGAGCTCAGCCCCGTGGTGCTGATGGCGGCCATCGCCGGGATCTACCTGCTGCTGGGCATGTTCCTCGACCCGATCGGGATCATGGTGCTGACCCTGCCGCTGATGATCCCGCTGATCGAGACCTACGGCTTCGACCTGATCTGGTTCGGTGTCGTGGTCATCAAGCTGCTGGAAATCGGCCTGATCACCCCGCCCGTGGGCCTGAACGTCTTCGTCATCTCGTCCGTCGTGGGGCCGTCCGTGCCCATCGACCGGATCTTCTCGGGCATCCTGCGGTTCCTGAGCATAGACGTGATTGTCCTGATCATCATCATGGCGGTGCCGTGGCTGAGCCTGGCCATTCCGGGGAGCATGTGATGACCGACCAATCGTCCCACGCCGATCGCCGTTTCGCCACGACGCTGGCCCGTGGCCTGAGCGTCCTGCGCGCCTTCCGCCCCTCGGATGACGGGCTGAGCAACGCCGAGATCGCCGAGCGGACGGGCCTGCCCAAGTCCACCGTGTCGCGGCTGACCTTCACGCTGCAATCGCTGGGCTACCTGACCCACGGGCGGCTGCGCGACCGGTATCGCCCCGGTCCCGCGCTGCTGGCGCTGGGCAACGTGGCGGGCGCATCTATCAGCTTCATCGACATCTGCGCGCCCATCATGCAGCGGCTGGCGGACGAGACAGGCACCCTCGCGCTGCTGGCCATGCGCGACACGAACAAGGTCCTGCTGGCCAAGACGTTCCGCCCCGTCGACCGGTCGTCGATCTGGCTCGAGGTCGGCCACCGCCTGCCGTTCCGGGGCACGTCCTCGGGGCATTGCCTGATCGGTGCCACCTCCGAGGACGCGCTGCCCGAGCTGGTGTCCGAAGTCGATGGCGACCGGGGGCTGGACCCGGCCATCGCGCGCGAGATCCGCGCCGATGCCCGCGACCAGATGTTCGGCCGCGGCTTCGTCATCACCGAACCGGCGCAGTATTTCAGCGGCAACATCCATGCCGTGTCGACCCCGTTCCAGCCGCGCGACATCGGCGGGCCGGTGGTCTTCACCTGCGGTGCGCTGCCCGTGGACCTGCCGGTGGAGCGGATGGAGACCGAGGTGGGCCCGGCCTTGCGGGTCGCGGTGAAGGAACTGGAACAACGACTGGGTATGCCGCCCTCGCCCCTGCCGGGCTGAGCGTGCGGCGACCCACGACCGAACAGGAGGAACCATGAGCACACCCGTCACCTACGACCTGGACGACGAGATCGCGGTCATCACCGTGGACCACCCGCCGGTGAACGCGCTGGGCCATGCCACCCGTGCCGCGCTGAAGGACTGCGTCGATCGTTTCGCCGCCGATGAGACCGCGCGCATCGCCGTGATCTGCGGCGCCGAGCGGCTGTTCCTGGGCGGCGCGGACGTGAGCGAGTTCGGCAAGCCGCCGCAGGACCCGTGGCTGCCCGAGATCTGCACGCTGATCGAGGACTGCCCCAAGCCCGTGGTCGCGTCGATCCACGGCGCCGCGCTGGGCGGCGGGCTCGAAGTCGCGCTGGGCTGCCACTATCGCCTCGCGCTGCCCGGCACCAAGCTGGGCCTGCCCGAGGTTTCGCTGGGCATCCTGCCCGGCGCGGGCGGCACCCAGCGGGCGCCGCGCGTGGTCGGGACCGACGCCGCGCTCGAGATGATCACCTCGGGCAAGCCCGTGACGCCCGAGGCGGCGGGCGAAAGCGGGCTGATCGACCGCGTGGGCGAGGGCAAGGGCGCCGAGGCCGCGCGGGCCGAGGGCGTGGCCTATGCCCGCGACCTGCTGGCCGAAGGCGCCGCGCCGCGCCCCGTCTCGGGCCTCCCGCGTCCGGCCGCGCCCGCCGATGGCTGGGACACGTGGGAGCAGAACTTGCGACGCAAGTTCCCGGGCCAGGTGGCGCAGGTGCAGGCGATGAAGGCCGTGAAGGCCGCCACCGACATGGACCTGCCCGACGGGCTGGCCGAGGAACGGCGCCTGTTCAACGAGCTGATCGACACCCCCCAGCGCGAGGGCCTGATCCACGCCTTCTTCATCGAGCGCAAGGTCGCCCGCGTGCCCGGCCTGAAGGACGCCACCCCGCGTGACGTGCAGGCCATCGGCGTCGTCGGCGGCGGCACCATGGGCTCGGGCATCGCCACCGCGGCGCTGCTGGCCGGATTGCCCGTCACGCTGGTCGAGATGAAGCCCGAGGCCGCCGACAAGGCCCGCGCCACGATCGAGTCGAACCTCGCGGGCGCGGTCAAACGCGGCAAGATGAGCGAAGCCAAGCGCGACGCGGCGCTGGCGACCCTCACCACCACGACCGATTACGGCGACCTGAAGGACGCCGATGTCATCATCGAAGCCGTGTTCGAGTCGCTGGACGTCAAGAAAGACGTGTTCACCCAACTCGATGCCGTCGCCAAGCCCGGCGCGGTGCTGGCGACCAACACGTCTTACCTCGACATCAACGAGATCGCGCAGGCCACGTCGCGGCCCGCAGACGTGATCGGCCTGCATTTCTTCAGCCCCGCCCATGTGATGAAGCTGCTGGAAGTCGTGGTGGCCGACGCGACCGACGCCGACGTGACCGCCACGGCGTTTGCCCTGGGCAAGCGGCTGGGCAAGGTCAGCGTGCGCGCGGGTGTCTGCGACGGGTTCATCGGCAACCGGATGCTCAGCCACTATCGCAGCGCGGCCGACTGGATGATCCTGCACGGGGCATCGCCCTACCATATCGACCGCGCGCTCGAGCAGTTCGGCTTCGCCATGGGGCCGATGAAGGTGGCCGACCTCGCGGGGATCGACATCGGTTACATGACGCGCCAGCGGAAGGGCAAACAGCCCGGCGTGATCTATCCGCAATGGGCCGACGACCTTTACGGAATGGAACGGCTGGGCCGCAAGACCGGGCGGGGCTTCTACATCTACGACGACGAAAGCCCCAAGGGCCGCGACGACCCCGAGGTTCTGGATCTGATCGCCAAGGAGCGCGCCGCGCAGGGCGTCACGCCGCGTGATTTCACCGGTGACGAGATCGTCGAGCGCTACATGGCCGCGATGGTGAACGAGGGCGCGCGGATCCTCGAAGACGGCATCGCGCTGCGGCCGCTGGACATCGATGTGGTGAAGCTCATGGGCTACGGCTTCCCGCGCTATCGCGGCGGGCCGATGAAATATGCCGACATGACCGGGATCGCCACGATCCGCGACCGGCTGAACGCCTACGAGGATGGCAGCGGCTTCTGGTCGCCCGCCGCCCTGATCGACACCCTGGCCGCCGAGGGCCGCAATTTCGAAAGTATGAACAATGACTGACGCCGTAATCGTCTCCGTCGCGCGCACCCCCATCGGCAAGGCCCACCGGGGCGCGTTCAACATCACCCACGGCGTCGACCTGGCCGGTCACGCGACCCACCACGCCGTCACGCGCGCGGGCATCGATCCCGCGCTGATCGAGGACAGCATCTGGGGTTGCGGCTATCCCCAAGGGGTCACGGGCCGCAACATCGCGCGCCAGGCGGTGATCCGGGCGGGCCTGCCCGTGTCGGTCGCGGGCACGACCGTGAACCGCTTTTGCGCGTCGGGCCTTCAGGCCATCGCCATGGGGGGCCACATGATCGGGGCCGAGGGCGCCAAGGCCGTCCTGGTCGGTGGGGTCGAGTCGATCTCGGGCGTGCAGCCGCCCCCCGACGAGGCGCCGAACGACTGGATCATGGAGCACAAGCCCGACCTCTACCTGCCGATGATCGACACCGCCGACATCGTGGCCGACCGCTATGGCATCAGCCGCGATGCGCAGGACGAGCTGGGATACCAGTCGCAGATGCGCACTGCCGAGGCCCAGAAGGCGGGACGCTTCGACGCCGAGCTCGCGGGCATAAAGACGACGAAGGCCGTGAAGAACAAGGAAACCGGCGAGGTGACGCACGAAGATGTCACGCTGGAGATGGACGAATGCAACCGCCCCTCCACGACGCTTGAGGCCCTGAAGGGCCTGCAACCCGTGCGCGGCGAAGGGAAGTACATCACCGCCGGAAACGCCAGCCAGCTGTCGGACGGCGCTGCCGCGCTGGTCATGATGGATCGCAAGGAGGCCGAGCGCGCGGGGCTCGAGCCTTTGGGCGCCTTCCGCGGCTTCGCCGTTGCGGGGTGCGAGCCCGACGAGATGGGCATCGGGCCGGTCTATGCCGTGCCGCGCCTTCTGGAACGCCAGGGCCTGTCGGTCGACGACATCGACCTGTGGGAGCTGAACGAGGCCTTCGCCTCGCAGCTTCTGTATTGCCGCGACACGCTGGGCATCGACAACGACATCCTGAACGTCAACGGCGGCTCGATCTCGGTCGGCCACCCGTTCGGCATGACCGGCGCGCGCATGGCGGGACACATCCTGCACGAGGGCCGGCGCCGGGGCGCCAAGCTGGGCGTTGTCACCATGTGCATCGGCGGCGGCCAGGGCGCCGCGGGCCTGTTCGAGATTTATTGAGAAAGGAACATCGCGATGGACCTGAGCTATACCGACGAGCAGAACGCCTTCCGCGCCGAGGTGCGAGCGTTCCTGGACGAGAAGCTTCCCGAGCGGCTGTCGGACAAGGTGCGCCTGCGCCACGAGCTGACGAAGGAAGACCACGAGGAATGGCACGCGATCCTGAACGAACGCGGCTGGCTGGCCGGCAACTGGCCGAAGAAATACGGCGGCACCGGCTGGGACGCCGTGCAGCGTCATATCTTCGAGGAAGAGACGACCGCCGCCCACGCGCCCCGGATCGTGCCCTTCGGGATCAACATGCTGGGCCCCGTGCTGCAGCAGTTCGGCAGCGAGGACCAGAAGGACTACTGGCTGCCGCGCATCCTCAACGGCGATGACTGGTGGTGCCAGGGCTATTCCGAGCCGGGCGCCGGATCGGACCTGGCCAGCCTGAAATGCGAGGCCAAGCGCGACGGCGACCACTACGTGGTCAACGGCCAGAAGACGTGGACCACGCTGGGCCAGCACGCCAACATGATCTTCTGCCTCGTGCGGACCTCGAAAGAGGGCAAGCCGCAGGAGGGGATCAGCTTCCTTCTGATCGACATGAACGACCCGGGCGTCGAGGTTCGGCCGATCGTGCTTATCGACGGCGGGGCCGAGGTGAACGAGGTCTGGTTCAAGGACGTGCGCGTGCCGGTCGAGAACCTGGTGGGCGAAGAGAACAAGGGCTGGACCTACGCCAAGTACCTGCTGACCCACGAGCGGACGAATATCGCGGGCGTCGGCTTTGCCAATGCCGCGCTGGAGAACCTCAAGCGCATCGCCCGTCTGGAACACAGCCACGGCCGCCCGCTGATCGAGGATCCGCTGTTCGCCGCGAAGGTGGCCGAGGTCGAGATCGCGCTGATGGCGATGGCCACGACCAACCTGCGCGTGGTCTCGGCCGCCGCCGAGGGCCAGGCCCCGGGCGCGGAGTCGTCCATGCTGAAGATCAAGGGCACCGTCATCCGGCAGGAGATCAACGCGCTGACGCGCGAGGCCGTGGGCCCCTACGCCATGCCGTTCGTCTCCGAGGCGCTGGAGCCCGGCAGCAATGTCGAGCCCGTGGGCCCCGACTACGCGCTGCCGGCCGCCGCGACCTATTTCAACAACCGCAAGCTGTCGATCTACGGCGGCTCGAACGAGGTGCAGAAGACCATCATCTCGAAAGCCATCCTGGAGCTCTGAGCCATGAAATTCGACCTGACAGAAGAACGCCAGATGCTGCAGGACGGCCTGCGCCGTTTCCTGGCCGATACGCTGGACAAGAAGGCGCGCGAGGCGGTGGCCGAGGGCGACACCGGCTACTCGCAAGAAGCCTGGGACGGGCTGGCCGAGATGGGCGTCATCGGGGCGCTGTTCACCGAGGAGGACGGTGGCTTCGGCGGCGCGGGCTTCGACCTGAGCGTCGTATTCGAGGAACTGGGCCGCGCCGGTGCGACCGAGCCGCTGCTGGAGATCGTTCCAGCTGGCGGGCTGATCGCGCGCCGCGGCAGCGACGCCCAGAAGGCGTTGATCGAGGACGTGATCGCGGGCTCCACGATGCTGGCCTTCGCCCATGGCGAGCCCGGCAGCCGCTACGACCTCAGCCGCGTCGCGACCGAGGCCAAGCGCGACGGGGACAGCTACACCCTGACCGGGCGCAAGGCGGTCGTGCCCGCGGCCGGGCAGGCGGGCAAGATCGTCGTGTCGGCCCGTACCGGCGGTGATGTCGCCAACGAGGGCGGGCTGTCGCTGTTCCTCGTGGACGCGGATGCCGCGGGTCTCGATATCCGCGATTACCGCACCATGGCGGGCGGGCACGCGGCCGAGCTGGCCCTGGACGGCGTGACGGCCGAGCTGCTGGGCGGCGAGGGCGATGCCTACGCCGATATCGAATGGGCGACCGCGCGCGCCACGGCGGCCCTGTCGGCCGAGGCGCTGGGCCTGATGGAGGCCTGCCGCAAGCTGACTGCCGACTACCTCAAGCAGCGCACGCAGTTCGGCCGCCCCATCGGCAAGTTCCAGGCGCTGCAGTTCCGCATGGCCGACATGCTGGTCGAGATCGAGCAGGCCCGCTCGGCCGTCATCAACCTGTGCGGCCACCTCGAGTCGGACCGCGACACGCGCGAGCTGCACGTGTCGGCCACGAAACAGCTGATCGGCAAGGTCGCCAAGCTGGTGGTCGAGGAATCGATCCAGATGCACGGCGGCATCGGCATGACCCAGGAATACGACCTGGCGCATATCGCCCGGCGCCTGACCATGGCCGATCACCGCTTCGGCGACAGCACCTATCACCTGGGCCGCTTCGCCCGGATGCGCGCGGCGGCATGAGCACGCCCGGCATCATCACCGACGAGACCGGGACCCAGCGCACCATCGGCTACGTGCTGGACGTCTCGGGGGGCGACGGGTGCGCCCGCTGCCGCCTGACGCTGGACGCCCGGCACACCAACCGGCATGGCGCGTTCCACGGCGGCCTCGCGGCGGTGATGCTGGACAACGCCATGGGCGCGGCCGGGTCGTTGACGGTGGACGACAGCGGCCTGCACCCGATGGTCACGATCTCGATGACCACGAACTTCATCGCCTCGGCGCAGGTCGGCGACACGCTGACCGCGACGGGGCGCGTGGTGGGCGGTGGCCGGTCGGTGAAGTTCATCGAGGGCGAGCTGCGCCGCGATGACGGCACGCTGATCGCCACCGGCTCGGGCGCCTTCAAGGTCATGAAGAAGACGCAGGGATGACCGCACGGATCGAACAGCGCGGGGACGTCCTGATCGCCTGGAACGCCAACGCGTCCCGGCGCAACGCGCTGACGCCCGACTATTACGCGACGCTGCGCGAGGCCTGCCAGTGGGCGGCCGAGCCGGGCATCGCCGCGCTGGTGCTGGCGGGCGAGGGAGATTTCTTCTGCGCGGGGGGTGACCTGAACACGTTGCGCACCCGCCGCGACCTGTCCGCGCCCGAGCGGCGCGAGAAGATCGAGACCCTGCACAACGTCATCCGCGACCTGCGCGCCTGCCCCGCGCCCGTGATCGCCGCGGTCGAGGGCGGCGCGGCGGGAGCCGGTGTCTCGATCGCCTTCGCCTGCGACATGCTGGTGGCGGCGCGGGGCGCGAAGTTCACCATGGCCTACGTGAAGGCCGGTCTGGTGCCCGATGGCGGCCTGACCCACAGCGCGGCGGCCGTAATCCCGCCGCCGCTGCTGGCGCGGCTGATGCTGCTGGGCGAGCATGTGGAGGCCGAACGGCTGGAGGCGATCGGCGCCCTCACCGCCATGAGCGAGGCGGGCGAAGCGCTTGAAACCGCGTTGGGCCTTGCCGCGCGCCTGTCCGACGGGCCGCAGGACACCCAGCGCGCGATCAAGCGGCTGCTGACGGACGGGCGCGCCGCGACGCTCGACGCGCAGCTGGACCGCGAACGCGACGCCATGGCCTACGCGCAAGGCTCGCCCGAGGCGGGCGAGGGGATCGCGGCCTTCCTCGAAAAACGGCGCCCCGATTACCGGAAGCTGCGGGCATGACCGATCCCGTCTTCGACACCGCCGCCACCCGTGCCTTCGGGACACGCCTGCCGATCGTGGCGGGCGGGCTCATGTGGCTGGGCGACGCGGCCTATGTCAGCGCCTGTGCGCGCGCCGGGATCATGGGGTTCCTCACCGCCGCCAGCTTCCCCGACACGCTGGACGCCGAGATCGCCAAGTGCCGCGACATGGCCGAGGGGAACCCGTTCGGCGTCAACGTCTCGATGCTGCCCAAGCTGGTGCCGGGCGAGAAGACGGCGGATGTCTTCAAGCAGATCGCGGATGCGGGCGTGCGTGTGGTCGAGACCTCGGGCCGCAACCCCGAGCCTTACATCCCGCAGCTGAAGGACGCCGGCATCACGGTCCTGCACAAGGTGCCGTCGGTCCGCTTCGCCGTGAAGGCGCAGTCCGTCGGCGTGGACATGGTGACCATCGTCGGCGCCGAGTGCGGCGGCCACCCGGGCATGGACCTTGTCGGATCCATGGTGAACATGGCGCTGGCCGAGGAACGGCTGGACATCCCCTTCCTCATCGGCGGCGGCATCGGCGCGGGCAGCCAGATCGTCGCCGCGCAGGCCGCCGGCGCGTCGGGCGTGACCATCGGGACCCGCTTCCTGGTCTGCGAGGAACTGACGGCGCATCCCGGCTACAAGCAGGCCATGGTCGATGCGTCCGAGCGCGACACCGACCTGACCATGCAGACGGTGCGCAACACGATCCGCACCCTGAAGAACGAGACGACGAAAGAGGTCGCGCGGCTGGAGCGCGAGAACCCCGAGGGGGGGATCGACCAGCTGATGCCGCTGGTGAAGGGCACGATCGGGCGGCAGGCCTATGCCAGCGGCGATGTGTCCTGGGGGATGCTGTCGGCGGGGCAGGCGCTGGGCCTGACCGATGCCATCAAGCCGCTGGCCGAGATTGTCGCCGAACTGGAACACGAGGCCGAGGTCGCGCTGGCGCGGCTGCGGCCCGAACGGAGAACCGCATGACGCGCTTGCACGAGATCATCGACGCCCACGCCAAGGCCAGCCCGCAGGCGCCCGCGCTGCGCGACACGCTGGGCTATCGCTTCGATTTCGCCGGTTACGCCGCCGCCAGCCGCGAGGCGGCCGATCTGTTGTCGGCGCGCGGCGTGCGGGCCGGGGACCGCGTGATGATCGTGGCCGAGAACTGCGCGGTGATCCCGGCGCTGATCTTCGGGGCGTCGCGCCTCGGGGCCTGGGCCGTTCCGGTTAACGCGCGGATGACGGCGTCCGAGATCGGCCGGATCGCGGCGCACTGCACCCCCCGGGTGACCGCCTACACGACCGAGGCCAGCGATGCCGCGCGCGGCCATTCGGAAACGGCGGGCGCGACGGAAGTCGAGACGTCCTTCGGCGGCGTCGCCTTCGGACCCACGGACGACGAGGCGAAGGCCGAGACGGACGGGGACGTCGCCATCCTGCTTTATACCACGGGCACCACGGGCGACCCCAAGGGCGTTATGCTGACCCATGACAACCTCGTCTACGCGGGCACCGCTTCGCGCGATCTGCGCGACATGGTGCCGTCCGACCGGATCTACGGCGCCCTGCCGCTGACCCACGTGTTCGGCATCGCGTCGATGCTGACTGCGGGGGCGATCACCGGGGCAGAAGTGCAGCTGGAAACCCGCTTCACCCCTGCGGCCCTGCTGGATGCACTGCGCGACGGGGCCACCGTGCTGCCCGCCGTGCCGCAGATGCACGCGCTTTTGATGAAGCACACCGCCGAGCTGGGCATCGACAGCCTCAAGGATGCCAAGCTGCGCTATGTTTCGTCCGGGGCGGCGCCGCTGGACCCGGCGTGGAAACGCAAGGCCGAGGCGTTCTATGGCCTGCCGCTGCAGAACGGCTACGGCATGACCGAATCCACTGCCGGTGTCTGCGGCACGCGCAACCCCATTGGCACCGCAGATATCAGCGTCGGCCCGCCGTTTCCAGGTCTGGAGATCGCCATTGACGCGCCCGACGCGAACGGCGTGGGCGAGATCCTGACCCGCGGGCCGCACGTGATGAAGGGCTACTACCGCGCCCCGGACCTGACGGCACAGACCATCGACGCCGATGGCTGGCTGAAGACCGGCGACCTGGGCCGGATCGACGAAAGCGGCAACCTGCACGTGGTCGGCCGGGTGAAAGAGCTGATCATCCGCTCGGGCTTCAACGTCTACCCGCCCGAGGTCGAAGCGGCGCTGAACGACCATCCCGCCGTTGTGCAGTCGGCCGTGGTCGGCCGGGCACGCGATGGCAATGAGGACGTGCTGGCCTTCGTCGAAACCACGGCGGACAACGCGGTGACCCCGGACGCGCTGCGGGATTTCGTAGCGGACAGTCTGTCGAACTACAAGCGGCCATCTGCTATATTCATTGTGAAGAAGCTGCCCGCCGCCGCCACCGGAAAGATACTGAAACACAGGCTTCTGGACGCTTTCGCGGACCGGATAGCGGAGCTGGACAAGGAGTAAGACATGCCCAAGGACACCCAAGGCCACGGCCCCGAACTGTCGTCCTTCGAATGGAACGACCCGATGCTGATGGAAACCCAGCTGACCGAGGATGAGCGGATGCTGCGCGACGCGGCACGCCAGTTCGCGCAGAACACCCTTCAGCCGCGGGTGATCGACGCGTACCGCGAAGAGACCGTGGCGCCCGAGCTGTTCCCGATGATGGGCGAGGCCGGCCTGCTGGGCGTGACCATCCCCGAGGAATACGGCGGGCTGGGCATGAACTACGTCACCTACGGCCTTGTCGCGCGCGAGGTCGAGCGCGTGGACTCCGGCTACCGCTCGATGATGTCGGTGCAATCCAGCCTCGTGATGTACCCGATCCACGCCTATGGCAGCGAGGAACAGCGCAAGAAATACCTGCCGAAGCTCGCCAGCGGCGAGTTCATCGGCTGCTTCGGCCTGACCGAGCCCGACGCGGGGTCCGACCCCGGCGGGATGAAGACGGTCGCCAAGAAGACCGACAGCGGCTACGTGCTGAACGGCTCCAAGATGTGGATCTCGAATTCGCCCTTCGCCGATGTCTTCGTGGTCTGGGCCAAGTCCGAGGCGCATGGCGGCAAGATCCGCGGCTTCGTGCTGGAAAAGGGCATGGAGGGCCTGAGCGCGCCCAAGATCGGCGGCAAGCTGAGCCTGCGCGCGTCCACCACCGGCGAGATCGTCATGAAGGACGTGGAAGTGGGCGAGGACGCGCTCCTGCCCAATGTCGAGGGTCTGAAGGGGCCGTTCGGCTGCCTCAACCGCGCCCGCTATGGCATCTCCTGGGGCGTGATGGGCGCGGCCGAGTTCTGCTGGCACGGGGCGCGGCAATACGGGCTGGACCGCAAGCAGTTCGGCCGCCCGCTGGCGCAGACCCAGCTGTTCCAGAAGAAGCTCGCCGATATGCAGACCGAGATCACGCTGGGCCTGCAGGGCTCTCTGCGGCTGGGCCGGATGATCGACGACGGCACCGCGGCGCCCGAGCTCATCAGCCTGATGAAGCGCAACAACTGCGGCAAGGCGCTGGAGATCGCGCGCATCGCCCGCGACATGCATGGCGGCAACGGCATCTCGGAAGAATTCCAGGTGATGCGCCACATGATCAACCTCGAGACGGTGAACACCTACGAGGGCACCCATGACGTGCACGCGCTGATCCTGGGCCGCGCCCAGACCGGCCTGCAGGCGTTCGTGTGACGCGATGACCGCGACGCCGGGCCGCCGGTCGGATTACATCGCCTTCCGCACGATGCCGACGCGGTGGTTCGACAACGACGTGTACGGGCATATGAACAATGCCCTGCACTACCAGTTCTTCGACACCGCGGTGAACGCGCCGCTGGTCGAACGGGGGCTTCTGGACCCGGCCACCAGCCCGACGATCTTCCTGGTGGTCGAATCCGGCTGCCGGTACTTCGCGCCGCTGGCCTTTCCGCAGGACATCACGGCCGGGCTTCGGGTGGCCAAGCTCGGCCGCAGTGCGGTGACATACGAGCTGGGTCTTTTCGGAGGGGACGCCGAGGTCGCGGCGGCCGAGGGGCATTTCGTCCATGTGAACGTGGACCGGGCGACGAATCGCCCGGCGCCGATCCCGGATCAATTGCGCGCCTACCTCGAGGATCTGCGCGTGGTCTGACGGCCGGACCGCCGCCAGACCAAATCATCGCCGATGATTTGCCGGAGATTATCCCGGATAATCTCGCCGCTCAGGCGGCGCGCCGGCGCCCGCCCGACTTGCTGCGACGGCGCCCGGACTTGGCCGCACCGCCACCGGGCTTGCCTCCGCCGCCGCCCGGCTTGCGGCCGCGACCGCCCTGCTTCGGCGGGGGCGTGTCCTCGGCCCAGGGCGCGCCCGAGGCCACGCGGACCCGGCCCTTCAGCACCTTCTCGATGTCGCGCAGATAGCTCATCTCGTCCGGCGCGCAGAAGGCCACGGCCTGCCCGTCACGCCCGGCCCGCGCGGTGCGGCCGATCCGGTGGACGTAGTTCTCAGGCACGTTCGGCAGCTCGAAATTGTAGACGTATTCCACGCCCGGGATGTCGATGCCGCGGGCCGCCACGTCGGTGGCGACCAGCACCTTCACCGTGCCCTCCTTGAACCCCTGGATCGCGCGGTCGCGCTGGTTCTGGGACTTGTTGCCGTGGATCGACGCCGCCTTGTAGCCGTCGCGGTCGAGCTGCTTCATCAGCCGCTCGCAGCCGTGCTTGGTGCGGCCGAAGACCAGCGCCCGATCCTCGGGGTGGCGGTCGAGACATTCGCGCAGCAGGTCGGGCTTGCCGTCCTTCGAGACGAAATGGACCTCCTGCTCGACCTTGTCGGCGGCCTGGCCGGGGCGCGCGACCTCGACCCGGATCGGGTTGCTGAGATAGCTGTCGGCGATCTCGGACATGAGTTTCGGCATGGTGGCCGAGAACAGCATGGTCTGCCGGTCGGCGGCCAGAAGCGGGGCGATCTTCCGCAGGGCGTGGATGAACCCCATGTCGAGCATCTGGTCGGCCTCGTCGAGCACCAGGAACCGGGTCTGGTCCAGCCGCACGGCCTTGCGGTCCAGCAGGTCGATCAGGCGGCCGGGCGTCGCGACCAGCAGGTCGGCGCCGCGCTCCAGCCGGCCGATCTGGCGGTTGATGCTGACACCGCCCACCACGACGGCGATGGACAAGTGCGTGCCCCCGGCGAACCCGCGCAGGGAGTCGGCGATCTGATTGGCCAGCTCGCGCGTGGGCGCGAGGATCAGGCCGCGCACGGTCTTCGGATCGGGCTTGGTGCCCTCGGCCGACAGGGCGTTGATCAGCGGCAGGCCGAAGGCGGCGGTCTTGCCAGTGCCGGTCTGCGCCAGGCCCATCACGTCGCGGCCGTTCATGGCATGGGGGATGGCCTGCTTCTGGATCGGGGTCGGTTCAGAGATGCCCAGCTCGGCCAGGCGGGAAATCATCTTGGGCGGAAGGCCCAGCATGTCGAAATCCATGGAATGGATCCTTTCGGAAAATGGGAATGTCGGGTCCCCGCGCGCAGGCGGGCCCGTGAGCGTTCAGAGGAACGCCAGAAAACTGACCGGGGCCGGATTGCCCTGGGGCGGCCGCAACTGGCGCGTGCCTCCCCGCGTGATCTGGGAAACGGTGCGACGATCCTCGGTGGGGCGGCTCGCGCCCGGTCTGCTCACGCGGCAGGGATCATCGTCTTGGACGCCATATCGGGGGGATGTCCCGCCATGTCAAGCGGTTCGGCCTATTGCAGATCGGCGAAGGCGTCTCGCAGTCGGTCCACAGCCTCTTCCACGCGGGCGCGGGGGGTGGCGATGTTGAATCGCAGGCACCGCTCGCCGCCCTTGCCGAAGGTGGGGCCGTGGTTCACGGCGATCTTCGCGCGCTCCTCGACCCGCTGCAGGTATTCCCGGCTCCCCATGCCGGTGCCGTCGAAATCGACCCAGGACAGGTACGTCGCCTCGAGCGGCATGGAGCGCAGGCCCGGAATCGACGCGATCGCCTCGTCGAAGAGGCGGCGGTTGCCGTCGAGATACTGCATCAGGTCGTCCACCCATTCGGCGCCCTCGGGCGAATAGGCGGCGGTGACCATGTGCATCCCGAAGGCGTTCGGCGACGTGCCCATGGCGGCCATGCGGGTGGCGAAACGCTGGCGCAGCGCGTCATCGGCGATGATGACGTTGCCCACGTGGGCGCCCGCGATGTTGAAGGTCTTGGTCGCCGCGGACATCATGACCAGGCGGTCGGCGATGCCGTCGATCTGTACCATCGGCGTATGGCTCTGGCCGGGATAGACCAGGTCGTGATGGATTTCGTCCGACACGATGACCAGGTCGTGGCGTCGGGCGAAGTCGGCGACGCCCCGAAGCTCGTCCCGGGTCCAGACCCGACCACCGGGATTGTGGGGCGAGCACAGGATCAGCATCCGCTCACGACCGGTCATCTGCGCGTCGTAGGCATCGAAGTCGAGCGTGTGGCGCCCGTCGTCCAGCGCCATCTCGCATTCAACGATCTCGCGCCCAGCGGCTTTCAGCACCCGCGCGAAGGCATGGTAGACCGGCGTGAACAGGACCACGCCGTCGCCCGGCGCGGTGAAGGCGTCGACGCACATGGCGGTGCCGTTCACCAGCCCGTTGGTGGTGAAGATGTGGCCTGGATCGACCTGCCATCCGTGGCGGTGGTCCATCCACCAGCAGATCGCGGACTTGTAGGCGTCGTCATCGCCGAAATAGCCGTAGACGCCGTGGTCGTGCATCCGGCCCACCGCGTCCTGCACGGCCTGGGGCGGACGGAAATCCATGTCCGCCACCCACATGGCCAGCCCGTCGTCCTTCGGCACGCCGTAGACCGGCTCCATCATGTCCCACTTGGCGCAGTGGGTGCCCCTGCGGTCGATGATCTCGTCGAAGGATCGTTTGGCTCCGTCGAATGACATGGCGTGCTCCCGGTGTCTGGCTGGGCTGTAACCTGTCACATCCACCGCCGAGGTCCAGCCCCGCGCGCCGCACGCTCGTTTTGTTGCATCCCCGCCGCGCCACGCCTAAATGGACGGCATGATCCGCCCCATCCTCATCCATCCAGACCCGCGTCTGAAAAAGCCCGCCGATCCGGTGGACACGGTCGACGACGACCTGCGGACGCTGGCCGCCGACATGCTGGAAACCATGTACGACGCGCCGGGCATCGGGCTGGCCGCGCCGCAGATCGGCGTGATGCAGCGCGTGCTGGTCATGGACTGCGTGAAGGAAGAGGGCGCCGAGCCGCGGCCGATGGTGTTGATCAACCCCGAGGTCACCTGGGCCTCGGACGAGGTCTCCGTTTACGAGGAAGGCTGCCTGTCCATCCCCGAGCAATATGCCGACGTGGAACGCCCGGCCGAGGTGAAGGTTGCGTGGACCGACCTCGACGGCGCCGAGCGGTCCGAGCATTTCACCGGGCTGTGGGCGACCTGCGTGCAGCACGAGATCGACCATCTGGATGGCAAGCTGTTCATCGACTACCTGAAACCGCTCAAGCGCCAGATGATCACCCGCAAGATGCAGAAGCTGAAGCGCGAACGGGCGCGGGCCTGATACCGTGCCGACGCGGCCTTTCGTCATGTGGCCCGACCGGCGGCTGAGCCAGCCCGCGCGACCCGTCGAGGCGATCACGGACGAGATCCGCGCGATCTGGGACGACATGATCGACACGATGGAAGCCATGCCGGGCGTGGGTCTTGCCGCGCCGCAGATCGGCGTGCCGCTGGCGCTGGCCGTGGTGGATGCGTCCGAGGATCGCGGGCAGGCGGTGCGGATGGCCAACCCCGAGATCCTGCACGCCAGCGTCGAGCCGCGCGATTTCGAGGAGGCATCGCCGAACCTGCCCGGCGTCTCGGCCCGGATCACGCGGCCCCGCGCGGTCACGGTGCGTTTCCTGAACGCCGATGGCGCGGTAGAAGAGCGTGATTTCATCCAGCTCTGGGCCACGTCGGTGCAGCACCAGGTCGACCACCTGGCGGGGCGCATGTATTTCGACCGGCTGAGCCGCACCAAGCGCCAGATGCTGCTGAAGCGCGCGGCCAAGCGAAGGGACTGAGCCGATGCGCGTGATCTTCATGGGGACGCCCGATTTCTCGGTTCCGGCGCTTCAGGCGCTGGTCGACGCGGGGCACGAGATCGCCTGCGTCTACACCCAGCCGCCGCGCCCGGCGGGCCGGGGCAAGAAGCTGCGGCCCGGTCCCGTCCATGTCCGCGCGCTGGAACTGGGCCTGCCGATCCTCCACCCCGCCAGCCTGAAAGGCGCCGAGGCGCAGGATGAGTTTGCCGCGCTGGGGGCCGATATCGCGGTCGTCGTGGCCTTTGGCCTGTTGCTGCCGCAGCCGGTTCTGGACGCGCCGCGCCATGGGTGCCTGAACATCCACGCCTCGCTGCTGCCGCGCTGGCGCGGGGCGGCCCCCATCCATCGTGCGGTCATGGCCCGCGATGTCGAGACCGGCATCTGCGTCATGCAGATGGAGGCGGGATTGGACACCGGGCCGGTTCTGTTGCGCGAGGCCACGCCGATCGGCGAGACCGAGACCACGGGCGACCTGCACGACCGGCTGAGCGCCATGGGCGGACGGCTGATCGTCGAGGCGCTGGACCGGCTCCACCAGCTCACGCCCGAACCGCAGCCCGGGGATGGCGTCACCTATGCAAGCAAGATCGACAAGGCCGAGGCACGCGTTGACTGGTCCCGGCCGGCCACCGAAATCGACGCGCTGATCCGGGGGCTTTCGCCGTTTCCCGGTGCCTGGTGCGAGGTGGTGGGCGAGCGTGTGAAGCTTCTGCGCTCGCGGCTGGTGCCGGGGCAGGGGGCGCCGGGACAGCTGCTGGACGGCTTCACCGTGGCCTGCGGCGACGGCGCGGTCGAGGTGCTGGAGCTTCAGCGCGCCGGGCGGCGGGCCATGGGCGCTGCCGAGGCGCTGCGCGCCATGGACCTGCCCGACCGGCTGGACTGACGGTCTGTCTCAGAAATTGCGGGGCGGCCGCGACTTGTAGACCGGCAGGTGCCAGCCGAACCACAGCGACCCCGCGCGCAGGATCAGCGTGACGGCACCGCAGACCGCGACGGCCACGCGCATGTCATCGCTTACGGCGAATGCGATCAGCGCGGCCCCCCCGCCCGCGAAGGCCGCGGTGACGTAAAGCTCGCCCTTGGCCAGCACGACCGGCACGTCGTTCACGACCACGTCGCGCAACAGGCCGCCGAAGGTGCCGGTGAGGATCCCCATGAGGATCACGATGGGCCAGGGCTGGAAGAAAGCCTGCGCCGCCACGACGCCCGCGGGCACCGCGACGGCCAGCGCGCAGGCGTCCAGCCACACCAGCCAGATCAGGCGGTTGTCGGCCAGGTGCGCCGTCCAGAACACCACGACCGCCGCGCTGGCGGCCACGGCAAGGTAGCTCGGGTCGACCATCCAGAAGATCGCCCGGTCCAGCAGCAGGTCACGCGTGGTTCCGCCGCCCAGCGCCGTGAGGCTGGCGAGGAAGATGAAGCCCACGAGGTCAAGCTGCGCCCGGCTCGCCGCGAAGGCGCCGCTGAGCGCGAAGACGAACACCGCGCAGTAGTCGAGGATTGCCAGCGCCGTCATGCGCCCGGTTTGAACGGGGCCATGCCCGCCCGGGCCAGCTCGTCCGCGCGCTCGTTCTCGGGGTGTCCGGCGTGGCCCTTCACCCATTCCCACTTGACGTCGTGGCGCGCCTGCGCGGCGTCCAGCCGTTTCCACAGGTCGTCGTTCTTGACCGGTTTCTTGGCCGAGGTCTTCCAACCGTTGCGCTTCCAGCCGTGGATCCAGCTGGTCACGCCGTTCTTCACGTACTGGCTGTCGGTCACCATGGTGATGCGGCTGGGGCGGCTGAGGCTTTCCAGCGCGCTGATGGCGGCCAGAAGCTCCATCCTGTTGTTGGTGGTGTTGGCCTCGCCCCCCTTCAGGTCGCGCGACTTCACGACCGCATCGCCATCGCGCGCGATCAGCAGCGCGCCCCAGCCGCCCGGCCCCGGATTGCCGGAGCAGGCGCCGTCAGTATAGGCGAAAAGATCGGTCATGGTGCTGGTCCTCGGCGCGTTCGGATCGGCCCGGGCTTGCCCCAAAGCGGCGCCCGTCGCAAGCGGGCTCAGTCCGGCTTGCGGCTCAGGTGGATGACGAAGGGTTCGATCCGTCCATCCAGCCCGCTGCCCTCGCCCAGCCGCGTGGCGAAGGGCTCCAGCCCCGAGCCGCGCGTCATGGCGTCCAGGTCGGCAGGCTCCCAGTAGCTGAAGAACCGGCCGATGGGGTCGCGCGCGGTGCCGCTGCCCCGTTTCAGGCCCAGGTGAAGAACGCCGCCGCGCATCAGGGCCCTGGCGGCCAGGTCGATCATGTCCGGCATCCGCTCCGGCGTGACGTGCAGGAGCGAGAAATTGGCCCAGATCCCGCGGTATTTCGGAATCGGCGCAAGCTCTTCGAACGGCTCGACCAGCACCTCGACGCCAAGGCCGGTCGCGATCTCGGCCATTTCGGGCGAAGCGTCGGTGGCTTCGACCGTGATGCCGCGGGCCATCATCATGGCGGCCGAGTTGCCCGGGCCGCAGCCCCAGTCAAGCACCGGCGCGCCCGTGGCGGGCAAGGCGTCCATGAAGGTCAGAAGGTCCGCGTCCGGGCCGGCGCGGCTGATCGTGTCCGCGTACTCCTGGGCGCGCCGGGCGTAGCAGGCCAGCGTTTCAGGGTCGGCAGTCACAGCAGGATCGGCAGAAGCGAGACGACCACCAGCCCGGTCAGAAGGAACCGCAGGTGCATCCACCACGGCGGCGCCAGCCCCTGGCGCCAGAACAGCCAGTCGAGGCCAAGGATGCCGACGAAACCCAACGCCAGGTAGACCGCCGCCGAGACCGGCCCGCCGCCCACGAAGAAGAACGCCCAGAGCGCGGGGACCGTCGACAGGGCATAGCCCGACGCCGCGACCTGGCCTTCGGCCTTGGTGGCGAATCCCCAGAGAACCCCGGACATGAAGGACAGGATGACGGTACCGTAGGCCAGCTGCACGTAGGGCCCGGCGAAGCGCGGGCTGACGTTCTGCCCGGTCCAGGTGCCGAGATCGGGCACCAGCATGGTCACCAGGCCCCAGAAGAAGGGCAGAAGGCCGGCCAGGCCCAGCAGCAGGGGCGCCTTGGGGATGGTCATGCCCGCTCGACCGCCAGCCGTCCGGCCAGCCCCGCGAACACCGCCGCGATGCCGCGCGACATCCAGCGCAGCACCCGGTCGTTGCCCAGAACCGCGCGCCGTACCTGCGCCGCCGCCGCGCCGTAGCCCGCGAAGATGACGAAGGTCATCGCCATGAAGACGGCCCCGAGGCCCAGCATCTCGGCCGTGGCGGTCGCGGGGTTGCCCGACAGGAACGGCGGCAGCAGCGCCAGGAAGAAGATCGACAGCTTGGGGTTCAGGATGTTGATCAGCGCCCCGCGACGGGCGACCAGCGGCCCGGGCGTCGGATCGCGCCGGGCAGCCACGTCGAGGCTGCCACCCTCGCGCAGGGCCTGCCACGCGAGGTAAAGCAGGTAGGCCACGCCGGCGAACTTCACGATCTGGAAGGCCAGCGCGCTGGTGTGCAGAAGGGCGGCCAAGCCAAGGGTCGCAGCCAAGAGGTGCGGGACGATGCCGAAGGTGCAGCCGAGCGCGGCCCAGAGCGCCGCTCTGCGCCCGCGTCCCAGCCCCACGGCCAGCGTGTAGAGCACGCCGGTGCCCGGGGCGAGACAGACGACCATCGCGGTCAGGAGGAATTGCCAAGACATCGATCGGCGCCTTTTCCGGTTCTGCAGCGCGACCTTAGCACGCCGCCCCGGCCTGCCAAGCCGTTCCGCTCAGGCCGGCTCGCGCAGGACGCGGGGGACCTTGAACTCGACCCGCTCGACCGCGGTTTCGACCATCTCGACGGTCACGTCATACCGGTCGCGGAAGGCGTCGATGACCTCTTCGATCAGGATCTCGGGCGCCGAGGCCCCGGCGGTGATCCCCATGGAGGTGATGCCGTCGAGCGCGCGCCAGTCGATATCAGCGGCGCGCTGGACCAGCTGGCTGTAGCTGCAACCGGCCCGCGCGCCGACCTCGACCAGCCGCTTGGAATTGGACGAGTTCGGCGCCCCCACCACCAGCATCGCGTCGCACTTGGGCGCCATGGCCTTCACCGCTTCCTGCCGGTTCGTGGTCGCGTAGCAGATGTCTTCCTTGTGCGGGCCGATGATCGACGGGAACCGGTTCTTCAGGGCGGCAACGATCCCGGCGGTGTCATCGACGCTCAGCGTCGTCTGCGTGATGAAGGCCAGCTTCTCGGGGTCGCGCGGCATCAGGTCGGCCACGTCATCCTCGGTCTCGACCAGCAACACCTCGCCGGGCGGAAGCTGGCCCATGGTGCCCAGCGTCTCGGGGTGGCCCGCGTGGCCGATCATCACCATCTGCAGCCCGTTCTCGTGGTGGCGCTCGGCCTCGATATGGACCTTGCTCACCAGGGGGCAGGTGGCGTCCACGAAGACCATCTCGCGCGCCTGCGCGGCCTCGGGCACGGATTTCGGCACGCCGTGGGCCGAGAAGATCACCGGCCGGTCGTCGGGCGCCTCGTCCAGCTCCTCGACGAAGACGGCGCCCTTGTCGCGCAACTCGTCCACGACATAGCGGTTATGGACGATCTCGTGGCGCACGTAGACCGGCGCGCCCCATTTCTGCAGCGCCATCTCGACGATCTTGATGGCGCGGTCCACGCCTGCGCAGAAGCCACGCGGCGCGGCGAGATAGAGTGTCAGCGGCGGTTTCGACATGGCGGCCTTCCCTTCGGATACCCCAGACCTAAGAGCCTGCCGCGCGGATTGCCAGTGTCGATCCGGTGCCGCGGCGGGCCTCAGATCTCGCCATTCTGGACCATCTGCACCGCCTCGACCCGGTTGCGCACGCCGAGCTTGCGATAGGCGCTCTTGATATAGTCGCTGGCCGTGTTCGGGCTGATCCCGCACAGGCGCGCGACCTCCTTGCGCGACAGGCCGCGGGCCAGGAGATACATCATCTCCTTCTCGCGCGGGCTGAGCTGGTCCAGGTGTTCGTGGTGCGGCGCGATCAGCAGGTCGCGGAATTCCCGGGCGCCGCGCGGTGTGGCGGCGAGTTCTTCCATGCGGCGATGCACGATCAGGCACAGAAAGCGGATCCGCTCGCGCTCGGGCCAGATGTCGCTCAGGAATGCCTCGGGCGACAGGCCGGTGCCCAGGTTGAACCCGCCGTAGCGGTCCGACCCGGTCAGCCGCATGGGCAGGGCCATCCCGGCCCGAAAGCCATGGGTTGCCGCATCCTCGATGAAGGCGCGGGCCGGCGGGCCGAGATAGCCATGTTCATCGAGAAACCCGGCGCCGGTCCGGGTGATCCGGTACGAGCTGCAGCAATGCTTGAGAAAGGGATCGTTCGTCGGGGCGGACAGGTCGTAGATCGCCTTGAGGTTCGTCATCAGCTGCGGCGCACGGCCATCGCGGTCGACGGTCAGGTAGATGACCAGCGGGAGCCCCATGGATCGCAGGGTCTCCAGCGTGGTCTGCCACAGGTCCCCGACATTCTCAGCCGTCTCGATCTTGTCGAATCGGTCCAGCGTCAACGGTCCTATCCCCCTTTATGGGGGGATGTTGGCAATTCTGATCAAAAGGTAAAGAACTTACATTCCACGATCGCACAGGGCACTATTTCTGTCCCGCATGCCGCGCGCGACGCAATTTCAGAACAATGGCGCCGGAGGTGGATCGCAAGCCCCCGGCGCCTATACGTCTTGAAAGGTGCTGTCGTCGATCGAACGGTGTCCCGGACGTCCCGCGCGGCGGGAGACGCCTACTCGGCGACGGCGCGGATCTCGTCGCGGGGCGGTCGACCGATCGAGTCGCGCAGTTCGTCCAGCTCGATGAAGTTGTCGGCCTGGCGGCGCAGCTCGTCGGCGATCATGGGCGGCTGGCTGCGGATGGTCGACACGACCGACACCCGGACGCCCGCACGCTGCAGCGCCTCGACCAGGGGGCGGAAGTCGCCATCGCCCGAGAACAGGACGATGTGATCCACGCGCGGCGCAAGCTCCATCGCGTCGACGGCAAGCTCTATGTCCATGTTGCCCTTGATCTTGCGGCGACCCTGGCTGTCGGTGAACTCCTTCGCGGGCTTCGTGACGATGGTGAAGCCGTTGTAGTTCAGCCAGTCGACCAGCGGGCGGATCGGGGAATAATCTTCGCCTTCAAGCAGCGCGGTGTAGTAGAACGCGCGAAGCAGCTTGCCCCGGCGCATGAATTCCTGCCGCAACAGCTTGTAATCGATGTCGAAGCCGAGCGCTTTGCCGGCGGCGTAGAGGTTCGAGCCGTCTATGAAAAGCGCAAGACGCTCATCTCGGTAAAACATTAAGTGTCCTTTGCACTCCGATGGGCATAATCTGCCTTGGCCGCCGGTGCGGCCAGAATGGACAATCTAGGCGTTTGCAACAGCTCCGCAACATCGACTCACGGATATACGACTGCCCGGATGGATATAAATTCACAGACTGCCTTCGTTGCCCTGGGCTCGAACCTTGCAGCGGGGCAAACGACCCCGGCAGAGATGCTGAAAAACGCTTTACAATTGATGGAAGACTACCACGAGTCGCCCATTGAAGTAAGCGATTTCGTCTCCAGCCCCGCCTTTCCGCCGAACAGCGGTCCCGACTTCGTGAATGCCGTCGCGTCACTGCGCACCGACTGGCCGGCCGAGCGGTTGCTGGAGCTTCTGCACCAGGTCGAAGCCGAGCTGGGCCGCACCCGGCCCGCGCGGTGGGCGCCGCGGGTCGTGGACCTCGATTTGCTCGCGGTGGGCAAGCTTGTCCTGCCCGACGCCGCCACCCAGGATCAATGGCGCGCCCTGGCCCCCGATCGACAGCGGTCCGAGGCGCCTGACCGGCTGATCCTGCCCCACCCCCGGTTGCAGGATCGCGCCTTCGTCCTGGTGCCTTGGGCGCAGATCGCACCCGACTGGCGGCATCCGCGCACGGGGGTGACGGTGGCCCAGATGCGCGACGCGCTGCCTGCCGCCGATCGCGACGCGGTGCGGCCTCTTGATGGGGGCGGAATATGAAACCGCGTCTTGTCAAGTCCGAATGAATGGTCTAGGTCCCGCCTTTCTAACTGTGCCCCGTTTCGGGGCCTGACCAGATTCCATGAGGTGTCGCCATGGCGCGCGTTACAGTCGAAGATTGCGTCGATAAAGTTCCCAACCGGTTCGAGCTCGTGATGCTGGCCGCGCACCGCGCTCGCGAGATCGCGTCCGGCTCGCAGCCGACGGTCGACCGCGACAACGACAAGAACCCGGTCGTCAGCCTGCGAGAGATTGCCGAGGAAACCCAGCAGTCGGATGACCTGCGCGAGCGCATGATCGAGTCGCACCAGACCCAGATCGAGGTCGACGAGCCCGAGGAAGACGCCATGGCGCTTCTCATGGGCGGCGGCGAGCAGGACAAGCCGGCCGATGATGATATGTCCGAGGAAAAGCTCCTGCGCGCGCTGATGGAAGCGCAAGGGCAACAGTAAGACGCGGGACGGGCGGCGGGCCGAATGGAAGACATCTCCGGCCTGATCGCCCGTATCAAGTCCTACCACCCCAAAAGCGACGGCGACCGCATCCACCGCGCCTATGAGTTCGGCGCGGCGATGCACGACGGGCAGTTCCGCCACTCGGGCGAGCCCTATATCTGCCATCCGATCGCCGTGGCCGAGATCCTGGCCGAACAGCGGCTGGACGACGACACGATCGTCACCGCCCTTCTCCACGATACCGTCGAAGACACGCGCGCCTCGTTCGAGGATGTGGCGGACCGCTTCGGCCCCGAGGTCGCAGGCCTGGTCGACGGCGTGACCAAGCTGACCAAGCTTCAGCTGAACTCGAACGAGACCAAGCAGGCCGAGAACTTCCGCAAGCTGTTCATGGCCATGAGCCGGGACATGCGGGTGATCCTGGTCAAGCTGGCCGACCGCCTGCACAACATGCGCACCATCAAGTCGATGAAGCCCGAGGGTCAGCATCGCAAGGCGCGCGAGACCATGGACATCTACGCCCCGCTGGCGGGCCGCATCGGCATGCAGTGGATGCGCGAGGAGCTCGAGGATCTCGCCTTCTCGGTGCTGAACCCCGAGGCGCGCAATTCGATCATCCGGCGGTTCATCACGCTGCAACGGGAAACCGGCGACGTGATCGACAAGATCACCAGCGACATCCGGATCGAACTGAACCGCGTGGGCATCGCCGGCGAGGTGCATGGCCGCGCCAAGCGGCCGTTCTCGATCTGGCGCAAGATGGAGGAAAAGCAGATCGGCTTTTCCCGTCTCAGCGATATCTACGGCTTCCGCGTCATCGTCGAGACGGAAGAGGAATGCTACCGCGTCCTGGGTGCCATTCACCAGCGCTGGCGCGCGGTTCCGGGCCGGTTCAAGGACTACATCAGCCAGCCCAAGTCGAACGGATACCGCTCGATCCACACGACCGTGTCGGGCCGCGACGGCAAGCGGGTCGAAGTGCAGATCCGCACCCGCCAGATGCACGAGGTGGCGGAAACGGGCGTCGCCGCGCACTGGTCCTATCGCGATGGCGAGCGGGTGCTGAACCCCTTCGTCGTCGACCCCGCCGGCTGGGTGGCGTCCCTGAACGAGCAGTTCGACAGCGCCGATGACCACGACGAGTTTCTCGAGGCCGTCCGGCTCGAGATGTACCAGGACCAGGTGTTCTGCTTCACGCCGAAGGGCGAGGTGGTCAAGCTGCCGAAAGGCGCCACGCCGCTGGATTTCGCCTACGCGATCCACACCCGCATCGGCGATGCCTGCGTGGGCGCCAAGGTCGACGGGGTGCGGGTGCCGCTGTGGACGCGCCTGCGCAACGGTCAAAGCTGCGAGATCCTGACGGCCGAAGGGCAGCGGCCGCAGTCGACCTGGATGGACATCGCCGTGACCGGACGGGCGAAATCGGCCATTCGCCGGTCGTTGCGCGCCGCCGACCGCGTCAAGTTCATCCGCCTTGGCACCGAACTCGCCCGGGTGGCCTTCGACGGCGTGCAGAAACGCATGACCAACAAGGCCCTCGCCACCGCGGCCAAGTCGTTGCACCTCCAGGACGTGGACGAGCTTCTGGCGCGTCTCGGCGCGGCCGAGCTGACGACACGGCGGTTGATCGAAGTGCTCTACCCCGAGCTGGCGACCCAGACGGGCGACGAGATCGACGCCGGATCGGCCATCGTCGGGCTGGACGGCGACGCGGCTTTCGAGCGTGCGAATTGCTGCCAGCCGGTCCCGGGCGAGCGCATCGTCGGCATCACCCGCCGCGGCAAGGGCGTGATCATCCACGCCATCGACTGTCCCACGCTGGTCGATTTCGAGGATCAGCCCGAGCGCTGGGTCGACCTGCACTGGCACTCGGGCAACCACCCGTCGGTGAACACCGTGACGTTCGACCTGACCATGACCAACGATGCGGGCGTGCTGGGGCGCATCTGCACCCTTGTCGGTGCGCAGAAGGCCAATATCTCGAACATGGAATTCATCGATCGCAAGCCCGACTTCTACCGGGTCAGGATGGACGTGGACCTGAGGTCGGTCGAGCACATGCACGCGGTGCGCCTGGCGCTGGAAGCCGACCAGGACGTGGCCACCATCGCCCGGGTGCGAGACCCCGACCGCAAACCGTAACGAAAGGCTGGGCCCCGCGTGTTCAAACGCCGCCAACCCAGGTCGACGATGGCCGCCATCGGGCGCGCGCTGTACCCGCGCGGCGGCTGGTGGCGGGCGGCGCGTTACATGGTCTACCGTCTGCGCCGCCTGCCGGACCCGGCGTACAAGATCAGCCGCGGCATCGCCGCCGGCGTGTTCACCAGTTTCACGCCGCTGTTCGGCCTGCATTTCTTCATCGCCGCCGGGCTCGCCTGGATCATGGGCGGCAATGTCGTCGCCTCTCTGCTGGCGACCTTCGTGGGCAACCCGGTCACCTTCCCCGTGATCGCGGGCGCGTCGGTCGAACTGGGCGCGCGGCTGCTGGGCCAGGATCACGCGCTGCCGCTGAACGCGACCTTCGATGCATTCAGCCGCGTCTCGGTCGAGCTTTGGTCGAACCTCAAAGGCGTGCTGACCGGCCGCCCGGTGGTCTGGACCGGGTTCGAGCACTTCTTCAGCAACGTCTTCATGCCCTACCTGGTGGGCGGCGTGCTGATCGGCACGGTGGCCGGCGTCGCGTCCTACCTGATGTCGCGCCCGGTGATCTCGGCCTACCAGAAGGCGCGGATCAAGCGGTTGAAGAAAAAGTTCGAAAAGCAGCGCCGGATCGCGCAAGAAGCGGCGGCGAAGCGCATGAAGAAAGAGGCACGCGATGGCTGACAGGCTGCGACTGGGTGTGAACATCGATCACGTGGCGACGGTGCGCAATGCGCGCGGCGGCATGCTGCCCGATCCGCTGCGCGCCGCGCGCATGGCCGAGGCCGCGGGCGCCGACGGCATCACCGCCCACCTGCGCGAGGATCGGCGCCACATCTCGGACGCCGATATCGACGGGCTGATGGCCGCGCTGACCGTGCCGCTTAATTTCGAGATGGCGGCCACGGCCGAGATGCAGGCCATTGCCCTGCGCCATCGCCCCCACGCCGTCTGCATCGTGCCCGAACGGCGCGAGGAGCGGACGACCGAGGGCGGGCTCGAGGTCGCCAAGGACGAGAACCGGCTGGCCCATTTCATCGCACCGCTGCGCGATGCGGGGTGCCGCGTGTCCATCTTCATCGCGGCCGACCGCCCCCAGATCGAGGCCGCGCACCGCATCGGCGCGCAGGTGGTCGAACTGCATACCGGCGCCTATTGCGACGCCCATGCCGAGGGCCGGATCGAAGACCGCGACGCCGAGATGATCCGCATCCGCGACATGGCCGCCTTCGCCGCCGAACTGGGGCTCGAGGTCCATGCGGGCCACGGGCTGACCTACGACACCGTGCCGCCCGTCGCCGCGCTGCCGCAGATGGCCGAGCTGAATATCGGGCACTTCCTGATCGGCGAGGCGATCTTCCGCGGGCTCGAACCCGCCATCCGCGAGATGCGCGGCATCATGGACGCGGCGCGGACGGCTTAGGAGAGATAAAGGCTGCCGTCCCGCAGGAGCGGGAAAGCGTCAAAAGCGTTCGGGCTCCGGGATTAAATTTCCGCAGAGATCGGGCAGGCTTGCGCAGATGGCTTTGCCCCCGTCTCAATGGCCGCCCGTGAACGTAGGGCCTCACTTACAGGGGATCGCGCAGCGCCGATCAAGCTGGCGCCATCAAATCCACCGTGACGATCGTGCCGTGCTTGGAGGCGCTCACGGTCAGATCGCCGTCGAGATGGTCGACCATTGCCTTGACGATGCTTGCGCCCAGGCCCGACTTGCGCTTGCCGCCGCGCGTGTTGAGCGTTTGCCCGTCACCGGCAGGATCGGTGGCCTCTTCCTTGCGCGTCTCGACGCTGGGTGCGCCATGGGGCCAGTCGAACCCGTCGGGCAGTCCGATGCCGTCATCCTCGACCGTCAGGCGCAGCTTGCCTCGCGTCATCCTGTTCAGGCGGACCTGCACCACACCCTCGTCGCGCCCCGTGAACGCGTGTTCCAGGGCGTTCGTGATGAACTCGTTGAGAAGCATCCCGAGGCGCGCGCCCGTCTCGACCGGAAGCTCGATCTCGTCGCATTCGACGTTCACCCGGATCGAGTTTCGCCCGTCGATCGCTGCGATCGTGTTGGCCACGCGGCTGAGATATGCGCCGGCCGGAAGGGTCTCCGCCGTTCGGTCCACGATTCCCGCCGGCGACAGTTCCTCGTAGAGCAGGGCCAGCGTCTGGACGCGGTGGCTCAGCGCCTCGAAGGATTCGCGTGTCACCGCCTTGCGGGATTGCAGGCGGATCAGGCCGACCACCATCGAAAGATGGTTCTTCACGCGGTGCTGCAATTCTCGCAGCATCTGGGCGCTGCGATCGTCAATGGAGGTATTCTGGTCGTCTTCCTCACCCGGGATCTCGCTCTGGATGCCGAGGAAGGAGTGGATCTTGCCGTCCTCGCCGCGAAGGGGGGCGATGACGACGCGGTTGAGAAACCGCGTCCCGTCGGCCTTTTCATTGATTAGGTCGGCGGTGACATCCCGCCCGGCCTCGATCGCCTCGCGCAGCTTCAGCCGGGCGGCGTCGTCCGTTTCGTCGCATTGCAGGAAACGGCAATTCTTCCCGAGAACGGCATCCCGGGAATAGAGCGTGATCTTTTCGAACGCCTCGTTCACGAAGACGAGCGGATTGTCCTCCTGGCCCGGGTCCGACAGGACCATGGCGGCCGGATTGTCCTGAAGGTTGGATTGCAGTGATTTCTGGGACATGCGGTCGGCCGATCGCGCTTGGAGACGGGAAGGTTCATCAAAAATATTAGCAAACCCAATTGCCGGTCAGGCTACATTGCCGATCCCAATTGTCCATAAAGTTTTATCCACAGGCCTCGGCGAAGACATTCAGCGGAGGTCTGCAAATGGTGGCGCGAAAGCGGAATTGTCCGCTGAACTGACCCCTAGCCGCAGCAAGGAGCCGGGCGACCGACAGGGGCGTCCTACCGCAGGTCCGGGGGTTCCAGCCCGTCCGTCTCGCCGTGCACCGCGAACTGCATGAGGTCGGCCTCGGGCGGCTCGATCGCACGGAAGCTTTCGCGCACGCCCGCCTCGGTCAGTTCGCGCGTGACCGCCAGCAGCGTGTTGGGCGGATGGCCGGAGCACAGCTCGGCCATGTCGTCGATCTGCTGCCGGGCAACGGGCCGCGCGGCGTCGATGTCGGGGGCGCCGTAGTGGCTGACGAAATGGCGCGCCAGCATGTGGGCCAGCGTGTCCATCTCGGACGGCTCGACCTTGGTCACCGCCACGAAGCTCACGCGGCCGAAGGTCTCGACGCCCAGCCAGCCATTGGTGAACGCCTGTTTCGCCTTGCCCGCCAGGTCGGCCTCGGACCAGTCCGAGAATTCGAACCCGCCGGGGATGCACCATTCCCCCGTGCGGGCGGGGGCGTGGAACACCTGTCGGTCGCTGTCGTCGAAATGGATCGCGCGGGCGAGTTGCATGGGGCGGGGTCCTGCTGTGACGTCGGTCGGATGGCCGGGCCAGTGATATGGGTATTTATCGGAAAGATGAAGGTCAGGGCGTGCGCACCAGGCTGGTCAGCGGCACCGCCGAGGTGCCCGCGTCGGTCTTGACCAGCTTCGAGAAACGGTCGTCGACACCGAGCGCGCCGTCGCCCATGTCGCGGACGAGACCCTCCCATTCGCGGTGCAGCGCCCGCAATTCGCCGTCCTGCCAGCGGTTCAGCCAGACCAGCGTGTGGCGCACCCAGGCTTCGAGCAGGGGAAGCGGCTCGACCTCGCCACAACCCTCGGCATAGAGCGCGGTGCGATCGGGCGCGGCGCCCGCATCGTCGCCTTCGGGCAGAAAGGCCAGGTCCAGCGTCACGATCAGCCAGTCGGGCACCACATCCGCGTCGGTGGCCGGCCCGATCAGCTTCAACGCGCCGCAGCGGCCGCCATTGACGAAGATCGTGCCGTCCCAGCCAAGCTCGACGGCGACCTCGGGCGGGGCCAGCGCGCCCAATGCGTTCTGGAGGCCCACGCCGCAGACGGGCAGGGCGAGCGCGCAGTCGGCCAGCGGCTCTTCGGGCGCGAAGACGATGGCCGCCGACAGGTCCCCGCCGGTGGGGCCGTAGACCACCGTTCCACCGTCGCAGCCCGCGCGCGCGGCCCCGATGGCCGTGTCGACCACCGGGCCTTCCGCCGCGAGGGTGGTGAAAAGCGGCGGAAGGCTGGGCGTGGGCGTCATGCGCGGCCGTCGGCCACCAGCCGCCGGGCGAGATCACGGAAGACCTGCGCCTGCGGGCTGTCGGGTTGCGACACCACGATGGGTGCGCCGCCATCCGACGAGGTGCGGATGTCCAGGTGCAGCGGGATTTCCGCCAGCAGCGGCACGCCCAGCTTCTCGGCCTCGCGGGCGACGCCGCCATGGCCGAAGATATGCTCTTCGTGGCCGCAATTGCTGCAGATATGGGTGCTCATGTTCTCGATCAGCCCGTAGATCGGGGTCTTGAGCTGGTTGAACATGTCGATGCCCTTGCGCGCATCCAGCAGCGCCACGTCCTGCGGCGTCGACACGACAAGCGCTCCGTCCAGCCGTGCCTTCTGGGCCAGCGTCATCTGCACGTCGCCGGTGCCCGGCGGCAGGTCCACCAGCAGCACGTCCAGCGCGCCCCACTGCACCTGCATCAGCATCTGCTGCAGCGCGCCCATCAGCATCGGACCGCGCCAGACCACGGCCTGGCCTTCGTTGGTCATCAGGCCGATGGACATCATGGTCACGCCGTAGTTGCGCATGGGCAGGATGGTCTTGCCGTCGGGGCTGGCGGGCCGCCCGGACACGCCCAGCATGCGCGGCTGCGACGGGCCGTAGACATCGGCGTCCAGCAGGCCCACGCGCCGCCCCTCGGCGGCCAGCGCACAGGCAAGGTTCGAGGCCACCGTGGACTTGCCCACGCCGCCCTTGCCCGACGCGATCGCGACCAGGCGGTCGACACCCGGCACCGGCTCGGGACCCGCGGGCTGGGCCTTGCGCGACGGCTTCAGGTCCGGCGGTGTGTCGGGCTTGGAATGGGCGGTCAGCACGACCGACACGGTCTCGGCCCCGGCCAGGGCCTTGATTCGCGCCTCGGCATCGGCGCGCACGGGCTCGTAGGCCTTGGCCGCCGAGGCGGCGATCTCCAGCACGAACCGCACGGTTCCGCCATCGACGGTCAGGGCGCGCACCACGCCGGCAGACACGATGTCCTGCCCGGTGGCGGGGTCCTTGATATCCTTCAGCGCCGCGAGAACGGCGTCACGCGTCAGGCTCATGCCTGCCCCTTGATCTGGCCGGTGACCACGTGTTCGAGATCGACGCCGTCGATGGTCAGGACGACCTTGGCGTTGTAGACCTTGCCGGCGGTGTCGTGGTCGCGCATGGCCTGCTCGATGGCCTGCTGCGAGGTGACGCCCACCTGTTTCAGGAATTTCCGCATCGACATGTTGAACTCTTCGTCCATCGCTTCCGCCCTCCCGTGGCGTTGTCGGATTGATCGTTGACCGAGGTAGGCTGCGGCCCCTAGCGTTGCAAGCGCAACCTGAACGGGGGCCCGATGCGTGCCATCCTCGCCATCGTCGCGACGATCTCCCTGGCCGCGCCCGCGGCGGCCGAATTGCGCGTCGCGGTGCCAGACGCGCTGGCGCAAAGCGGTGTGCTGGACCACCTTTTGCCGCGCTTTTCGCTGAAGACCGGCGTCCGGACCGAGCAGGTGCCCGAGGGCGCCGCGGCGGAAGGTCGGTTCGGTCCCGAGGGCACGCCGGTTCTGCGGGGCGGTGGACAGGTCTGGCACCTGGAGGGCGAGGGCGAGGATCTCGACAGGCTGCTGGACTGGTTCCGTTCCGATGTGGGCCGTCGCACCATCGCCAGCTTCGAGGGCGCCGATTTCGCCGCACCCGAACGGGCGAGAACGGTGGCCGCGGCACCGCAGGTCACCGGCGACGCGGCGGCGGGCGCGGACCTGTCGTTGAAGCTTTGCGGACGCTGCCACGTGGTGGGGCCCGTCAACAGGATGAAAGGGCTGGGCTCGACCCCGTCGTTCCGCGTGCTCCGGGGATTGCCCGGCTGGCAGGGGCGGTTCGCGTCGTTCTTCGTGCTCGCGCCCCACGCGGCCTTCACGCAGGTCACCGACGTTACCCCGCCGTTCGACCCGGCCTATCCGCCGCCCATCGTCCCGATCGAGCTGAGCCTCGAAGACCTCGAGGCGATTACTGCCTTCGTGGCCGAGATGTCACCCGCCGACCTGGGCGCGCCCATCCAGGCGCGCTGATGCGCGGCGCGCCGCGGGCGACGGGCAAGCCCGAGCCGCACCTCACGAATTCGCGGCCACCGCCGGATCAGTGATCCTTGCGGTCGGTGTAGTAGTCCGCGGTCGACCGGGGCTTCGGCCGCTCGCCGGCGGCGAAGGGATTGTCCTGCGAGTGATACTGCGCGTTGATCCGGCAGGTGCCGCACATCTGGATCATGCGCGCGGCCTGCGGGTTGGCGAACATCGAATGCTTGCCGGCCAGCTTCTCGGTGATTTTCTCGACCGTCGATTTCACGCCGAAAAGCGCGCCGCACTCGATGCAGGCGAAGGGCTCTTCCTCGTTCAGGACCTCCTGCCGCAGCGCCGAGTCGGCCAGGTTCAGCCGCGGCTCGAGCGTGATGGCATCCTCGGGGCAGATATTGGCGCAAAGGCCGCATTGCAGGCAGGCGTCCTCCTGGAACAGAAGCTGCGGCAGGTCGGGGTTGTCGCCCAGCGCGCCCGACGGGCACAGCGACACGCAGGACAGGCACAGGGTGCACGCATCGGTGTCGACCAGCACCGCACCGTAGGGCGCGCCCTCGGGCAGGGGCAGCGTCTCGGAGCCGTGCAGCGCCTTGGCGGCCAGCCGGGTGATCTGGCGGCGCGATCCCATGGGCAGCACCGGCTTGCGCTCGACCTGCGGTGCCGCGCCCAGGGCTTCGGGCAGGGCATCGGGGTCGGCCACGTCCAGCAGGCGCAGCGCCGCGTCGCCGCCGATGGCGCGGGCCAGCGCGGCCTCGTGCTCGGCCGTCGGGCGTTCGGTCTTCGGTGCCAGCAGCAGCGAAACGTCGGTGAACCCGCAGGCCAGCGCGCCCAGCGCCTCGGCGTGACCGAAGGCGTTCAGCGACGGCATCGCGAAGGGGATGACATCGGCGGGCAGGCCGGCGCCGTGGCGGGCGAGAAGGCCGATCATCTCGGCCCCGAACGCGTCATCGTGGACCAGCAGGCGCGGGGCGCTGCCGCCCGCCTTGCGGTAGGTTTCGGCCACCGTGGACAGGCGGCGGAACACCGAATCGACCGGCGGGGCGTCGAAGCTGACCGCGCCCGAGGGGCACAGGGACGAGCACGCGCCGCAGCCCGCGCAGATCATCGGGTCGATGCTGACATGATCGCCCGCGGGCGTGATCGCGCCGGTAGGGCAGGCGTCGAGACAGCGGGTGCAGCCGGTCTGCTCGGCCCGGGAATGGGCGCAGAGCTCCGGCGACAGGCGCACGTGCAGGGGCTGCTCGAACGTGCCGGTCATCTGCGCCGCGTCGAAGATCACGTCGGCCACGGCATCGGGGCGGCCGGGATCGGCGCGGAAATATCCCTCGCGCTTGTGGTGCGCGGGAAACAGGGGCGTGGCGCCCGACAGGTCCACGATGATGTCGCATTCCGACCGCGCGCCGTCGCGGGGCTCGGACATGGTCATCGGGCCGCGTCCGCCCGCGATCACCTGCGCCAGACCGTCGATGGTCACCGCGAAACCGCCCAGCGCGCCGGTCGCGTTGCGGATCCGGCCATGAACGGTGTCGAAGTCGCGCGTCTCGGGCGGCGGGGCGCCGTCGGTCAGAAGGCAGGTGACGGCCAGGCTGCGCGCCAGGCGCTCGGCCGCGGGCAGGGCGGTGGCGGCATCGCCGATCACCAGGCAGGTGCCGGTGCTTTCCACGTCCATCACGCGCGGGGCGGGGATGGGCAGCAGCGCCTCGGCCAGCAGGGCGGCCTGCTTCGGGGTCGGATCGGCCGGATCGTCGCTCCAGCCCGCGCGGTCGCGCAGGTCGACGCAGGCGGGGGCGTCCTGCTCCATCGCTTCGGCCAGCGCCTCGAAGGTCGGCCGCTCCTGCGCGCAGGCGATCACCACGTCGCCCGCGCCCATGGCTGCCTCAACCGCGCCGATCTCGTCGCCGCAAAGAAAGCTGTGCACCTTGGAACAGGGAAGCGCGCTGGCCCGCGACAGCGCGTCGGAATCCAGTCTCTGCGATCCCAGGCAGTCACACAGCATCACGGTCTTGGTCATCTCGGCCCCCCTTCGGTGCTCAGGCGCGACAGGCTAGGGCCAAACAGCGGCAGTCTCAATCACGGAAGCCAGAGGATCGGGCTACGACCAAAGTCGTATCCTTTCTATCGCGCGGATGTTCGAATATGGATGGTATACAACCGGGTGAAGCCAGCCCGTGCAAAGCTTTAGTCTTTCGATCAGGAGTTTACGTGTCGCCAAGCAAGCGATCACTCGGACTGTCTCTGGGCGTCGTCATACGGCGCCTGCCCGGCGTGACTCGCTGGGCCAAGTGGTCTTGGAAGGCCATCGCCGTGCTGCCCGGCTCCGACCATGGCGCCTGGAAGGTCCTGCGCGAGGAGGATGGCGCGACCGAATTCCACGCGGGCACGCTGACCCTGTCGCTGCATGCCGGAGAGACCGAGGCCTATATCCACAACCTCACCGCGAAGGAGCCGTCGATCTACGTCATCATGCGCCACCGCGCGGGTGATCCGCCGCTGGACCTGGTGCTGGTCACGGCCAGCCCCTACGAGGCGCAGGATTACACCGACAACGGCGAGGATATCGTCGAGCGGGTGCCGCTGCCCGACGCGCTGCGCGGCGTCATCGCCGATTTCATCGACCGCCATCATGTCGAAGAGCCGTTCGTGAAGCGCAAGCGCGACCGGTCGCGTGTGGACCGGGTCGAGGATGGCCGCGGCGACCCGCGCATCAAGCAGACGGGCGATGTCTACCGCGCCCCCCGCAAGGTGGTGTCATGAGCGCGCGGTCCGATTTCTGGTCGCGCCGTCGCGCCGCGGTCGCGGACCAGGACCGCGCCGAGACGCGGGCCCGCGAAGACGCCAAGGTCGCCGAGGAGCAGGCCGCGCTGGCCGAACGCCCCGAGGAGGAGGTCCTTGCCGAGCTTGGGTTGCCCTCGCCGGAAAGCATCTGCTCGGGCGACGACGTGAAGGCCTTCATGGCCAAGGCCGTGCCGGATTACCTGCGCCGCCGGGCGTTGCGCACGCTGTGGCGGTCGAACCCCGTTCTGGCCTGTCTCGACGGGCTGAACGATTACGACGGCGATTTCACCAACGCGGCCACCGACGCCCCGGGCGTGCAGACCGCCTACCGCGTGGGCAAGGGGTTGCAGAGGCATCTGGACGAGCTGGCGCGGCAGGCTTCGGCGGACGAACAGGGTGACGACCTGACGCCGGAAGCCGCGCCCGAGCAGTCTCTGGATGAGGGCGCGACGGCTGGCGAGGACGTGGTTGCAACCGCGCCAGCGCCGGAAGAGACGCCCGAAACCGACGCGGCGGACGACACGCCCGCCGACGCCCCGCGCCCGCGCCGCATGGCGTTCCGCTTTGACGGGGGCGCGGCATGAGCGACCAGGTGACCATGCAGGACATAGCTTCCGAGGACCGGCTGCGCGCCGATCTCTACAATTATCTCGGCCTCATGCTGGCGGCCCCGCCCAACGACATGCTGCTGGCGCAGACCGCCGGGTTGTCGGGCGATTCCGAGACCGACCTGGGCCGCGCCATCGCGAGCCTTGCGAAGGTCGCCCGCGTGACCAAGCCCAAGGCGGTGGTGTCCGAGTTCAACGCGCTTTTCATCGGCCTCGGCCGGGGCGAGCTGCTGCCCTATGCCAGCTACTACCTGACCGGTTTCCTGAACGAAAAGCCGCTGGCCAGCCTGCGCGCCGACATGGCGGCGCGGGGCATCGCCCGCGCGCCCAACGTGTTCGAGCCCGAGGACAACATCGCCTCGCTCATGGAAATGATGGCCGGGCAGATCATGGGCCGCTTCGGACGCCCCGCGACCGTGGCCGAGCAGAAACAGTTCTTCAACAAGCACATCGGCCCCTGGGCCGTGCACTTCTTCTCCGACCTCGAAGCGGCGAAGAAATCCGTGCTTTACGCCTCGGTCGGACAGGTCGGCCGGGTGTTCATGGAGATCGAACGCGAAGCGTTCCGTATGAGCGCGGGGGACGCCCCGCAATGAAGCAAGGGAGACGAGTGATGAGCGACGACAACAAGACCGGCACCAGCCGCAGGGGCTTCTTGAAACTGGCGGGAACCGCCGCGCCGGCAGCCGCCGTCGCCGCGGGGGGCGACCGGGCCGAGGCCCAACCGGTCGATCTGTCCTCGGACAAGATGCAGGACACCGCGCATACCCGCGCCTATCTGGACAGCGCCCGCTTCTGAGCGACCCGCGCCCGTAAATTGGGGAGGAGACTGAAATGCTTCGCAAAAAAACAAACAGCGTCTCGCGCAGCGCGCGTCCGGGCGGCATCGTTGCCGCCGCGGCCGAGGCCCGCGTCGATCGCCGCGGCTTCCTGCGCGGCTCGGGGCTGGCCATCGGCGGCCTGGCCGCTATCGCCGCGACCGGCGGCACCGTTACGCAGGCCACAGCGCAGACCGCGGCCAACACCGCCGTGGAGACCGTGAAATCGGTCTGCACCCACTGCTCGGTCGGCTGCACCGTGATCGCCGAGACGCAGAACGGCGTCTGGACGGGCCAGGAGCCCGGCTGGGACAGCCCCTTCAACCTGGGCGCCCACTGCGCCAAGGGCGCGGCCGTGCGCGAGCACGCCCATGGCGAGCGTCGCCTGAAGTACCCGATGAAGAAGGTCGGCGGCGAATGGCAGCGCATCAGCTGGGACGAGGCCATCAACGAGATCGGCGACCAGATGCTGTCGATCCGCGAGGAAAGCGGCCCCGACTCGGTCTACTGGCTGGGTTCGGCGAAGCATAACAACGAACAGGCGTATCTCTTCCGCAAGTTCGCCGCCTACTGGGGCACCAACAACGTCGACCACCAGGCGCGGATCTGCCACTCGACCACCGTGGCGGGCGTTGCGAACACATGGGGCTACGGCGCCATGACGAACAGCTACAACGACATCCACAACTCGAAGGCCATCTTCATCATCGGCGGCAACCCCGCCGAGGCGCACCCGGTGTCGCTGCTGCACGTGCTGAAGGCCAAGGAGCAGAACAACGCGCCGCTGATCGTCTGCGATCCGCGCTTCACCCGCACCGCGGCCCATGCCGACGAGTACGTGCGCTTCCGCCCGGGCGCGGACGTGGCGCTGGTCTGGGGGATCCTCTACCACATCTTCGACAACGGGTGGGAGGACAGGGAATTCATCCGCACCCGCGTCTGGGGGATGGACCAGATCAAGGAAGAGGTGATGCGCTGGACCCCCGACGAGGTCGAGAACGTCACCGGCGTGCCGGAAAGCCAGGTCAAGCGCGTCGCGCGCACGCTGGCCAACAACCGCCCGGGCACCGTGATCTGGTGCATGGGCGGCACCCAGCACACCAACGGCAACAACAACACCCGCGCCTACAGCATCCTGCAGCTCGCGCTGGGGAACATGGGCGTCGCCGGCGGCGGCACCAACATCTTCCGCGGCCACGACAACGTGCAGGGCGCGACCGACCTGGGCGTCCTGGCCGACACGCTGCCCGGCTACTACGGCCTGTCGGACGGCGCCTGGGGCCACTGGGCCCGCGTCTGGGACGAGGATCCGGACTGGCTCAAGGCCCGCTTCAGCGAGGCGACCTTCAACGACCAGCCCATGCGCAACCTGAACGGCATCCCGGTGTCGCGCTGGATCGACGGCGTGCTGGAAGACCCGGCGAACCTGGACCAGCCCGCCAACACCCGGGCCATGGTGCTGTGGGGCCACGCCCCCAACTCGCAGACCCGCATGACCGAGATGAAGACGGCCATGGAAAAGCTCGACCTGCTGGTCGTGGTGGACCCGTACCCGACCGTTTCGGCCGTGCTGCATGACCGCACCGACGGCGTGTACCTGCTGCCGGCCTCGACCCAGTTCGAGACCTACGGCTCGGTCACCGCGTCGAACCGGTCGCTGCAATGGCGCGAGAAGGTGGTAGACCCGCTGTTCGAGTCGCTGCCCGACCACGTCATCATGAAGAAGTTCGCCGACAAGTTCGGCTTCTCGGACCGGATCTTCCGCCACATCGAGGTCAATGGCGACGAGCCGCTGATCGAGGACATCACCCGCGAGTTCAACAAGGGCATGTGGACCATCGGCTATACCGGGCAGTCGCCCGAGCGGATGCGCATGCACATGCAGAACCAGCACACCTTCGACCGCACCACGCTGCGCGCGAAGGGCGGCCCGGCCGATGGCGACTTCTACGGCATGCCGTGGCCGGCCTGGGGCAACCCCGAGATGAACCACCCCGGCACCGCGAACCTCTACGACATGTCGATGCCGGTGGCCGAAGGCGGCCTGACCTTCCGCGCGCGCTTCGGCGTCGAGCGGGACGGCGACAACCTGCTGGCCGAGGGCGTGGCCAGCGTCGGGTCGGAGATCCAGGACGGCTACCCCGAGTTCACCATGCAGATGCTGCGTGACCTGGGCTGGGACGGCGACCTGACCGACGAGGAGATGAAGCAGATCGAGTACGTCGCGGGCTTCCGCGACCGCACCGATGGCGTCGTGGGCGAGACCACGTTCACCGGCGAAGTCCCCTCGGACTACGAAGAGCGGACGGGCGCGGTGAACTGGAAGACCGACCTGTCGGGCGGCATCCAGCGCGTCGCGATCGCCCATGGCTGCGCGCCCTTCGGCAACGCCAAGGCCCGCGCCGTCGTGTGGACCTTCCCGGACCCCGTGCCGATCCACCGCGAGCCGCTTTACACCAACCGCCGCGACCTGGTCGAAGCCTACCCGACCTACGAGGACAAGAAGTTCTGGCGCGTGCCGACCATGTACAAGTCGATCCAGGAGAACGACTTCAGCCAGGATTACCCGATCATCCTGACCTCGGGACGCCTGGTGGAATACGAGGGCGGCGGCGACGAGACCCGGTCGAACCCCTGGCTGGCCGAGCTGCAGCAGGACATGTTCGTCGAGATCAACCCGCGCGATGCCAACAACCTTGGTATCCGCGAAGGCGGGCAGGTCTGGGTCGAAGGCCCCGAGGGCGGCAAGGTGCTGGTCATGGCGATGATCACCGAGCGGGTGGGCGAGGGCGTGGCCTTCATGCCCTTCCACTTCGGCGGCATGTACCAGGGCGAGGACCAGCGGTCGAAATACCCCGAGGGGGCCGATCCTTACGTGCTGGGTGAATCCACCAACACCGCCCAGACCTATGGCTATGACAGCGTGACCCAGATGCAGGAGACGAAAGCCACTCTCTGCAAGATCTGGGCGGCTTAAGGGAGGAAAAGACGATGGCAAGAGCCAAGTTTCTCGTCGATGCCGAGCGCTGCATCGAGTGCAACGCCTGCGTCACCGCGTGCAAGAACGAGCACGAGGTGCCGTGGGGCATCAACCGCCGCAAGGTGGTGACCATCCAGGACGGCCAGCCGGGTGAACGCTCGATCTCGGTCGCCTGCATGCACTGCTCGGACGCGCCGTGCATGGCCGTCTGCCCGGTGGACTGCTTCTACCAGAACGAGGAAGGCGTGGTCCTGCACTCGAAGGACCTGTGCATCGGCTGCGGCTACTGCTTCTACGCGTGCCCCTTCGGCGCGCCGCAATACCCGCAGGCCGGCAACTTCGGATCGCGCGGCAAGATGGACAAGTGCACCTTCTGCGCCGGCGGCCCGGAAGAAAACAACTCCACCGCCGAGTTCCAGAAATACGGCCGCAACCGGATCGCCGAGGGCAAGCTGCCCATCTGCGCCGAGATGTGCGCCACCAAGGCTCTGCTGGCCGGTGACGGCGACGTGGTGTCGTCGATCTACCGCGAGCGCGTCGTCGCGCGCGGCTTCGGCTCGGGCGCCTGGGGCTGGGGCACCGCCTACGAGCAGAAGGGCGGCTGATCCGCAGCCCCGCCTTTCGGCCATGAAACCGGGGCGGCCCTGCGCGCGAGTGCGGGGCCGCTTCCTTTCCCGTCCCGCGTCCCGGGACGGATGACCTGCAGTTTCCCCAGGGGGCCCGCAAAATGCGTCTTCTTCGTTCCGCTCTCGTCTTTCTCTGCCTCGCAGCCGCGCTGCCCGCCGTCGCGCAGGACCGTCCGCTGGGCGATGCCGCGCTGGCCGACCGCGACCAGCCCTACCGCACACCTGCCGGAACCTCGTCGGTGCGTCCGCCCGAGGAAGGATCGCGGGATATCCTGCCCACGACCGACACGCCCGAATTGCCGGGCGAGGTGACGATGGAAACGCCCCTGCGCGACGCGTCGGAGGAATTCGACACCCAGGGCGGCTCGTCCGTGCGACCGCCCGAGGACACGGTCTACGAAGATGCGCCCCTGTCGGTGCAAAGCCGCCCGGAAACCGGCGGCGCGCAAACCCTGGAAGACATCTTGGCCCGCCAGCGCGGCGAGATCATCGACGACGATTTCCGCAACAACCCCGACGCGGTCGGCACCGCCCCCGGCGCCGACATGGCAGGTGTGGGTGAGCTGGGCGCGCTAGGCGGCACCTCGGATTCCGAGCTCTGGCGCGCCATGCGGTACGACGCGCAAGAGCTGACCGTGACCGCCCGCGGCCCCGCCGCCGGCGTGCTGATGCAGGATGGCGGCATGGCCTGGTTGCAGTTCCGCCAGGGCCCGCTTCTGAAATGGGGTGGCATCGCCCTGGCCGCCATGGCCGGCCTTCTACTTCTTTTCTACGTCATCGCCGGCCGCATGCGCATCGACGGCGGCAAGGACGGCTCGACCATCACCCGGTTCCAGGGGGTCGAGCGGTTCGGCCACTGGTTGCTGGCCGGGTCGTTCATCATCCTGGCGATTACGGGCCTGTTCTCGCTGGCCGGACGCACGCTGCTGATCCCGGTGATGGGCAAGGAGGCCTATGCCAGCATCGCGGGCTTCAGCAAGTTCGTGCACGACAACATCAGCTGGGCCTTCATGATCGCGCTTGTGCTGATCTTCGTCATGTGGGTCTGGGAAAACCTGCCAGACCGCACCGACTGGACCTGGATCAAGATGGGCGGCGGTTTCCTGACGAAGCATCACCCGCCCGCGAAGAAGTTCAACTTCGGCCAGAAGATCGTGTTCTGGTCGGTGATCGTGCTCGGCACCTCGATCTCGATCTCGGGCCTGTCGCTGCTGTTCCCGTTCGAGCTGCAGCTGTTCGCCCCCACCTTCGACAAGCTGAACGGTCTTGGCATCCCGCAGGTTCTGGGCTTCGGGCCGCTGGACACCGACCTTGCCCCGCACGAGGAAATGCAGCTGAGCCAGCTGTGGCACGCCATCGTGGGCTTCGCGCTGATGACGCTGATCCTGGCGCATATCTATATCGGCTCGGTGGGCATGGAGGGTGCGTTCGCCGCCATGGGATCGGGCCAGGTCGACGAAGCCTGGGCCGAGCAGCACCACTCGATCTGGGCCGAGGAGCAGAAGGCCAAGGAACGGGAAGGCACCGGCACCGGGGCGGCAACCCCCGCCGAGTGAGCCTGCCGGTGCGCGCCCTTGCCCTGACGCTGGTCTGCGCCGCGCTCCCGCTGGCGGCCGATCCCGCGCGGCTGTCGGGGCATGGCGGCCCGGTCATGGACGTGGCGGTGTCGCCCGGCGGGCACGTCGCCACGGCAAGCTTCGACAACGCGGTCGGGCTCTGGTCCGGCGACGGTCCGCGCTGGCTGGACGGCCATGCCGCCGCGGTGAACGCGGTGCTGTTCCCCGGCGCGTCCGCGGTGTTCTCGGGCGGCGACGATTTCGCCGTCCGCCAGTGGACTCCGGAGACGGGCGCTTCGCAGGTGCTGGGCCAGCATCGCGGCAAGGTCTCGGCCCTGGCCCTGTCGCCCACCGTGCCGCTGCTCGCCTCGGCCAGTTGGGACGGCACCGTCGCGCTGTGGAAGATCGCGGCAGTGGGGGCGACCCAGCCTTCGCAAGGCGACGACGCTATCGTGCTTCGCGGGCACGACCAGGGCGTGAACGACGTTGCCTTCTCGGCCGACGGCACGACCCTTTACACCGCTTCCGCCGACGGGACGATCCGGGCTTGGGACCCCGGAACCGGGGCCGAGACGCGGGTCATCGCGCGGCACGGGTTCGGGGTGAACCGGCTGGTGCTGGGGCCGGGCTGGCTGGCCTACGGCGCGGTGGACGGGGGCACGCGGCTGGTGTCGCCCCTGACGGGTGAGCTCCTGGCCGACTTCACGGCCGAGCGACGTCCCATCCTGTCGCTGGCCTACAGTGACGCGGCCGGGCTGCTGGCCGTCGGCGACGGCGAGGGGTTCATCATGGTGATCGACACCGCGACCCGCGGCGTCGCGCACGATTTCCGCGCCGTGTCGCGTGGCCCGGTCTGGGCGCTGGCCTTCTCGCCGGACGGATCGCGCCTGTATTCCGGCGGACTGGATCCCGACCTGCTGGTCTGGGAGGTGGCCGAGCTGGAGGAGGCCGTCCCGGCCACCACGGCCGAGCGGGCGAGCTTCCTGCGGGACCCCGAGACCATGTCGAACGGCGAGCGGCAATTCATGCGCAAATGCTCGATCTGCCACAGCCTGACGCCCGACACGGCGCGCAAGGCCGGCCCGACCCTGCACGGCGTCTTCGGTCGCCGCGCGGGCACCGTACCGGGTTACGTCTATTCCGAGCGCCTGGACGGGTCGGACATCACCTGGACGCCCGACACCATCGACGCCCTGTTCGACCAGGGCCCCGATCATTATATTCCGGGCTCGAAGATGCCCATGCAGGTCATCGCCAAGCCCGGTGACCGCGCCGACCTCATCGCCTGGCTTCAGACCGCCACGGCGACCCCCGATCAAGGAGACCAACCGTGAAAGCCTTCGTTCTTGCCGTCGTTTGCCTGGGCCTGATCACCGCCGCGGCGCCGATCCTGCTGGAAGACATTTTCGGCGACAGCTCGGCCGCGGTCACGGCCAGCGACAGTGTCCGCCTGCCCGAGGACTGATCGCCCGCACTAGCCGGCGTCGGGCACGTTCAGCCCGCGCTGCACCGCGGGGCGTGCCATGAAGCGGTCGAAATAGGCGTTCACGCGCGGGTAGTCGGTCCAGCCGACCATGTCCTTCGCGCCGTAGAACTCCAGCGCGCCCAGCCACGGCGCGATGGCCATGTCGGCGATGGAATACTCGCCCGCCACCCACTCGTAGCCCTCGAGCTTGGTCTCGAGCACCGACAGCAGGCGCTTGGCCTCGTTGATATAGCGCTCACGCGGGCGGGGATCCTCGATGTCCTTGCCGCCCAGCTTCACGAAGAAGCCCATCTGTCCGAACATCGGGCCGAGACCGCCCATCTGCCATTGCAGCCAGGTGATCGTCTCCCACCGCTGGGTGCCGGTGCCCAGGAACTGGCCGGACTTCTCTGCCAGGTACATCAGGATGGCGCCCGACTCCCAGATGCCCAGCGGTTCGCCGCCCGGGCCGTCGGGATCGATCAGCGCGGGGATCTTGTTGTTTGGGTTCAGCGACAGGAACTCGGGCGATTTCACGTCCGCGTCCTTGAGCGTGACCAGGTGCGGCTCGTAGGGCAGTCCGGTCTCTTCCAGCATGATCCCCACCTTGCGCCCGTTGGGCGTCGGGTAGGAGTAGAGCTGGATCCGGTCCGGGTGGCTGGCGGGCCATTTGCTGGCGATGGGAAAGTCGGCAAGCGTGCTCATGGCGTATCCTTCTGCGTCTGCTTTGCACAGACACCTAGGATTCCATGCCAGGTGCGACAGGTCAGGCGGCGCGCAGAAGGCCTGCGCGGATGCAGGGGGCCAGGGGCGGCGATGCGCCCCCGGCACGCCCCCTAGAAGTTCGCGCCGCAGCCCCGCGCCAGGGCGCGGCTGGCGATCCGCGCGCTGTCGACCGAGAACGCCGTGGTGTAATAGACGGCTCCCAGGATCTTCAGCCCCGACGTGATCGAGCGTTCGGCCGTACCCATCTGCGCAAGCAGGTCCATGGGCATTTCACCGGTCACCGAAAGCTGCCCGCCATCGGCGCTGTCGGTCTTGCCCGACAGGATGAAATGCTTGTTGTCGTCGACCTGCACCACCAGGTTCAGCGACGTGGTGTCCATCAGTTCGGCCTGGCCGAGTGCGACCTTTTCCGGTGTCGAGAAGCGCGCCACCGGCACGTCATCGGCGTTGCATTCCAGCGATAGCCCGAAAGAACTGCCGTCTTCCCGCTGCGCATACAGGGGAACCGTGTCGAACGTCCCCCGGTGCGTGCTGAGCATCCAGTGTCCGAACGCCGGCGCGGTCAGCGCCACCAGCACAGAGGCGAAACCCACTAGTTTCATGATTCTATCGTCCCCAAACCCCAGTTCGGAGCATTCTGCTCCGATAGGCCGGTCGATGGATCTGTGTCCCGATCCGGCCACGTCGGGGCACGCCGTTCGGCGGCCCGTCCGTTCTAGCGTCCCGTCGCAAGCTTCTGCGACGCGGAATACGCCCTATGGTAGCGGCAAAAGCGGAAAATGTTTGGCAACACGCTGTCAAAATGGGATTTTATCGGTGTCCGTGGCGACGAAGCGACGAAGCGGATGCCTTTGTCCCGTCATTTGGGCCAGTGTTCGGCCACGGATGCCAGTATTTTCAACCTCTAGGAGACCGGCATGATCGGTGAATTCAAGGACTTCATCGCCAAGGGCAATGTCATGGACATGGCCGTCGGCATCATCATAGGCGCGGCGTTCACCGCGATCGTCAGTTCGCTGGTGGCGGACCTCATCAACCCGTTCATCGGGATCTTTACCGGCGGTATCGACTTCTCGAACATGTTCGTCGTGCTGGGTGAGGGAGAATATGCCTCGCTGACCGCCGCGCAAGAGGCCGGCGCCGCCGTCTTCGCCTATGGCAGCTTCATCAATGCCGTCATCAATTTCCTGATCGTGGCCTTCGTGGTCTTCATGCTGGTCAAGATGGTCAACCGCGTGAAGGAAGCGGCGGTCAAGCCCGACGATGTCGCCCCCGAGGTCCCGACAGGCCCCTCCGAGCTGGATATCCTGATCGAGATCCGCGATGCGCTGGCCGCCGATCGCAAGGCGTCCTGACCACCCGGACGACCGGCGGCGCGGGGCAGGGTTCCGCGCCGTCACGACACCTTTCCGTGGTCTTTCATTTACCGGTCACGAATTGAGGTTATCTTCGGTGGCATGGCCCGGCTTGAACGATATTCCCCCCGCTATGCCGTCGAGCGTCGCACCGACGCCGCGGTGCACTACATCGGCTTGGGCCTTGCCTTGGCGGCCGTGCCGACGCTGATCGTGCTGGCGGTCCTGCGGCGGGGCGACGCGCCCACCGTGACCGCGGTCACGGTCTACGGGCTCAGCCTGGTGGCCATGCTGGGCGCCTCGGCCATCTACAACATCACCGGACGCCATCGCTGGACCAAGGTTCTGAAACGGCTCGATCATTCCGCGATCTACCTGAAGATCGCGGGCAGTTTCACGCCGCTCGTGGCGCTGACCGGCGGGGCCGGCGCGCCCTTCCTGGCCGGACTCTGGGGCGCCGCGCTGGGTGGAACGTCGCTGAAGATGCTGGCGCCCGACCGCATGCGCTGGCTGGGCCTCGCGCTCTACCTCGGGATGGGCTGGGTCGGCATGTGGCTGGGCTGGGACGTGTTCACCGCGCTCAGCCCCGCGGGGATGTGGCTGATCGCGCTGGGTGGCTGTCTCTACACGCTGGGCGTCGTGTTCTTCCTGTGGGAACGGCTGCCCTATCACACGACGATCTGGCACAGCTTCGTCCTGGTGGCGAGCGGCCTGATCTATGCCGCCATCACCGTCGAATTGCTGCGCGAGCTCGAGCCCGAGCTGATCGCCGAGACGATCGCGCCGGTGCTTTTCTAGAACTCCACGCCCACCTGCGCCTTGATGCCCGACCGGAACGGGTGCTTCACCAGCTCCATCTCGGTCACGAGGTCCGCGGCCTCGATCAGGTCGGGATGCGCGTTGCGGCCGGTCAGGACAACGTGGGTCATGGGCGGCTTGTGATCGCGCAGGAACGCCAGGACCTCGGCCACGTCGAGATATTCATAGCGCAGCGCGATGTTGATCTCGTCCAGCAGGACCATGCGGTTGGTGTCGTCCGCGATCAGTTCGCGCGCCTTGGCCCAGGCGGCCTGCGCCATCTCGGTATCGCGGGACTTGTCCTGCGTTTCCCAGGTGAAGCCCTCGCCCATGGTGTGAAACGCGCAGACATCCTGGAATTTCGACAGGATCAGGTCGCGCTCGCCCGTGGACATGCCACCCTTGATGAACTGCACCACCGCGCAGGGCATTTCGTGGGCGATGCAGCGGAAGATCATCCCGAAGGCGGCCGAGCTCTTGCCCTTGCCCTTGCCGGTATGGACGATGATCAGCCCCTTCTCGTCGGTCTTGGTGGCCATGATCTTGTCGCGCGCGGCCTTCTTCTTGGCCATCTTCTGGGCGTGGCGGTCGGGATCGTCGCTCATCGGGGGCTCCTTTCGTGACGGGGGCAACCTGACGCCCCGCGCGCGGCTGCGCAAGCGCGTTCAGGGTTTGTTAACCTTGGCGCGGCAGGCTGTGTGCCATGCGCTGGTTCGTGATCTTCCTGTCGGTCGCGGCTTGCGACAGTCCGTCGCTTGAGTTCGCGCGGGCGCCGGTGACGCGGGTGGCGGTGGGCGACATGGTGTTCTCGGTCCGGGTGCGCGGCGAACGGGCCGAGGCCATCCGCACCTCGCGTCACCTACTGCCGCGCGAAGGCACGGTGCTGCGCCAGGCCGAGGTAGCGATCGAGCGTGCCAGCGGGTGCCGGGTGAAGTCACTGGATGCCGATCAGGCGATCCAGAGGGCCACGTTGGACTGCGACGATGCCCCGGCCGATCCGGCCCCGTTCGGCGGCCGCGTGGTGGTGTTGAAGCAGTACTGAGTTTAAAGGCTTAGGTGGGCGGATGCTGAGTGAAGGGGATGCGCAGTGTCCCATGGCGCGTCCGTCTTCGCTGACGGAACGCACGGTCCCGGCAGAAGGCGCGGCGCCTCAGCGTCGGCCCCGTGTCCCGGGGCAGAACCCCACGGACCTAGAGGAACAGCCGCACGACGACGGGTGCCAGCACCGCCGTCAGCACCGCGTTCAGGCCCATGCCGATACCCGAGAAGGTTCCCGCGACCTCGTTCACCTGGAACGCGCGCGCGGTGCCGATGCCATGGGCCGCGACCCCGACCGCGAAGCCCCGCGCCCGGTAGTCGGTGAAGCCCAGCCCGTTCAGCAACGGTGTCACGATGATCGCGCCGATGATCCCGGTCAGGATCACCAGCACCGCCGTCAGGTTGGGCAGGCCGCCCAGCTCTTCGGTGATGCCGATGGCCACGGGCGCGGTGGCCGATTTCGGGGCCAGCGACACCAGCACGTCCATTGGAAGGTCCAGCGCCCAGCCCAAGGCAAGCGCCGATCCCATGGCGACGACCGACCCCACCAGCAGCGCCGCCGCCATGGGCACCAGCACCCGCGCCACCCGGCCGCGATGCGCCCAGAGCGGCAGCGCCAGCGCCACGGTCGCCGGGCCCAGCATGAAGTGGACGAATTGCGCGCCTTCGAAATAGGTAGGGTAGGACGTGCCGGTCACCATCAGCACACCCGACAGGATCAGCACCGCCACCAGCACCGGGTTCACCAGCGGGCTGCGCCCCGACGCCCGGAAGGCCCAGTCGCCGCAGAGATAGGCCACCAGCGTCGCGGTCAGCCAGACAAGCTCGCCCCGGCTGAGATAAGACCAGATCTCGCTCATGCGCCGTCCTCGGGCGCGAAATGGCGGGCCAGCACGGCGAAGACCCATGCTCCCGCCACGATGGCCAGCGCCGTGGACACGACCAGCACCACGAGCAGCGCCAGGCCGCTGTCCCGCACGGTGTCCAGGTTGCCGACGATGCCGGTTCCGGCCGGGACGAACAGCAGCGACAGGTGCCCCAGCAGGGTCGAGGTCAGCGGCCGCATCGTGTCCTCGAGCGCGGGGCGCAGCCACAGGGCCGCCACCAGCAGGACCAGTCCGATCACCGGGCCGGGGATGGGCAGGCCGAAGCCGCGGGCGATCACCTCGCCGGCCAGTTGAAAGCTCAGCAGGATGACGATGGAGCCGATCATGCCAGTTCCTCCAACGTCGCGCGGGCCGAGTTCGACTTGGGCTGCCACAGCCCCCGCTCGGCCGCCTCGGTCAGGCGCTGCGCGATCTCCCGCAGGGCGGGCGCGTTGTGCGCCTCGATGAATTCGCGGGTCTCGTCATCCTCGATGAAGGCCGCGTGCACCAGGTCGAAATGGTGGGACTTCACGGCGCCGGTCGTCGCGGCGAAGGCGAACATGTAGTCGACCGTGGCCGCGATCTCGAACGCGCCCTTGTAGCCATGGCGCTTCACCCCGTCGATCCACTTGGGGTTCACGACGCGCGCGCGGACGACGCGCCCGATCTCGTCCTCGAGCGTGCGGATCACCGGGCGTTCGGGGCGCGAGTGGTCGTTGTGATAGATCGGCCGCCTGGTGCCCTGCAACGTTTCGACCGCCGCCGCCGCGCCGCCTTCGAACTGGTAGTAGTCGTCGCTGTCCAGCAGGTCGTGCTCGCGGTTGTCCTGGTTCTGCACGATGGCGTCCGTCTGGCCCAGCCGCGTCTCGAAGGCCTGACGGGCGGGCTGGCCCTCGGCCCCCGCGCCGTAGGCATAGCTGCCCCAGGTCAGGTAGGCGTCCGCGAGGTCGGCGGTGTCGTTCCAAAGCCGCTCGTCGATCATGGCCTGCAGCCCGGCGCCGTAGGCCCCGGGCTTCGCGCCGAAGACGCGTGCCCCGTCCTCGCCCGTGCGGGCCCGCGCCGCGGCGGGGTTCATGTCTTCGGGTTCATCCAGAGCTTGGACCGCGCGCGCGGCGCTGTCGAACAGCGCGATAAGCTGGGGGAACGCATCGCGGAAGAAGCCCGAGATGCGCAGCGTCACGTCCACACGGGGCCGGTCGAGCGTGCCGGGTGGCAGGATCTCGAAGCCGGTGACGCGGCGATTGGCGCTGTCCCATTTCGGCTTCACCCCCATCAGCGCCATGGCTTGGGCGATGTCGTCGCCGCCCGTGCGCATGTTGGCGGTGCCCCAGGCGGTGATCAGCATCGCGCGCGGCCAGTCGCCGTGATCCTGCAGGTGCTTGTCGATCAGCAGGTTGGCCGATTTCCACCCCAGCGCCCAGGCCGTGGGCGTGGGCACCGCGCGGCTGTCGACCGAGAAGAAGTTGCGCCCGGTGGGCAGGGTGTCCAGCCGTCCGCGCGTGGGCGCGCCCGATGGCCCGGGCGCGATGGCGCGACCGTCGAGCCCGCGCAGCAGCGCCCCCATCTCGGACGGACCGCACCCGCGGATCGCGGGAAGAACCGTGGCGTGCAGGTGGTCCATGACCGCGGCGCTGGCAAGACCGGGGGGCTGCGCGCGCCCCTCGACCAGCCGCGCGGCCAGCGCCTCGAGCCGCTCGACCGTGTCGCCGGTGCTGCGCCATGTCCCGTCGCCCAACAGCGTGTCGGGCCGCGCCCCCGCCCATGGCGCGGCCATGTCGCAATCCAGCGGGTCGAAGCCAAGCCCGAGATCCCCGGCCAGCGCCCGGATCAGCGAGGCGTCGGCCCCCGTCCCGTCGCCGCGCGGCACCCGCATCAGCGCGATGGCCAGGTCCCGCTCCAGCCGCCCCTCGGGCGCGGTGCCGAAAACGTGCAGCCCGTCGCGGATCTGCGCCTCTTTCAATTCGCACAGGTAGGCGTCGAGCTTGGCCAGGTCGCCCTCGGCTTCGCCGGCGAAGCCCACGTCGCGGTCCAGGCCGGTGCTTTGGGCCAGCGACAGGATCTCGCCCCGCAGGTGGGTGATCCGGCGCGGGTCGACCCCGGCCGCCTCGTAGTACTCGTCCACCAGCGCCTCGAGATCGCGCAGCGGCCCGTAGCTTTCGGCGCGGGTCAGCGGCGGTGTGAGGTGATCGACGATGACGGCCTGCGCGCGCCGCTTGGCCTGGGTGCCTTCGCCCGGGTCGTTGACGATGAACGGGTAGAGATGGGGCAGGGGACCGAGAACCGCCTCGGGCAGGCACTCGGCCGACAGGGCCAGCGCCTTGCCGGGCAGCCATTCCAGGTTGCCGTGCTTGCCCATGTGAACGATTGCCTGCGCGCCGTGGACGTGACGCAGCCAGATGTAGAAGGCCAGGTAGTTGTGCGGCGGGACGAGGTCCGGCGAATGATAGGTGTCGGTCGGGTCGATGTTGTAGCCGCGGGCGGGCTGGATGCCGACGACCGCGTTGCCGAACCGCAGGATCGACAGGCGGATGCCGCCCGCGCCCGCGAACGGGTCGTCTTCGGGCGCGCCCCAGCGGTCCTCGACGGCCTGCCGCACCGACAGGGGCAGCGCGTCGTAGTGCCGGCGGTAGATGTCGAGGGGCAGGACCTCGCCCCCTTGCCGGTCCGCCCGGTCGGTCAGCCAGTTGGTCGGCCCCGCCATGACCTGCGCCATCAGCGCGTCGCTGTCGGCGGGGATATCGCTCACGTCATGGCCCGCCTCCGCCAGCGCCCGCAGCGCGCCCACCGTGGCGGCGGGCGTGTCGAGCCCCACGCCGTTGGCAAGCCGTCCGTCCTTGTTGGGGTAGTTCGCCAGCACCATCGCCACCTTGCGCCCGGCCGCCGGGGTCGTGCGCAGCGCCGCCCAGTTCGCGGCAAGTTCGGCGACGAAGCCGATCCGGTCCCCGTGCGGGCGGTAGGTGGTGATGTTGCACTGGGTCGCCTCGTCGAAGAAGGCGGTGTCCTTGAAGCTGATCGCGCGCGACAGGACGCGCCCGTCGACCTCGGGCAAGGCCACGTTCATGGCGATGTCGCGGGCCGACAGGCCGCTCAGCCCCTCGGACCATTGATCCTCGGTCGAAGAGGCGAGAACGCATTGGAACACGGGGGCTTCGTTCGCCCAGGGCGCGGCCAGCGGGTTATCGGCCCCTTCGCCGGCGTGGGGGCTGCCCACGGCGAAGCTGGTGGTGTTGAGGATCACCGACGGCGGCGCGGCGCGGAACAGGTGCTCGAGCGTGGCGATCGACACGGGGTCCTTCAGGGACGCGACGAAGACCGGCATGGGGTTCAGCCCGGCGCGCAGCAGCGCCTTGACCATGCGGTTGATCGGCTGCAGCCCCGCCCCTTGCACCAGCGCGCGGTAGAAGATCAGCGGGACCACCGGCGCGTCCGGTCTCCACGCGGCGCGCAGGTCGTCGAGCGTCGGCGCGGGCGTGCCAGGCCAGTAAAGCCCCGCCCGCAGCAGCGGGCGCGCGGAGGGCGGACGCTCGCCCCCGTCGAGCATGGCGGCGGCGTGGGTCAGCAGCGTCTTGGCGTTCTCGACCCCGCCCTCGACGAAGCACGACCAGAGCGCGTCGTAGTCGGCCCCCGACACGGTCGAGAGCGCCCGCAGCTCGGCATCGGGCTTGTCGTCGCCGGGCAGCAGCACCAGGGGCACGCCCGCCCGCGACAGCCGGTCCGAGAACTGCGCGACACCGTATTTCCAGTATCCCACCCCGCCCAGCAGCCGCACGATCACCATGCGGCATTGCCGGGCGCAGTTTTCCAGGTGCAGGTCCACCGACATGGGGTGGCGCAGGTAGGTCAGGTTGGTCAGCCGCAGGCCGGGCGCATCGTCCATCTCGGCGCGGGCCATCGACAGGGCGGCAAGGTCGGTATCGGCGGCCGACAGGATCAGCAGGTCGGCGGGCGTCTGACCGGGATCTACGGGCTCGGTCCCATCGTCGATGGTGCCCGGGGTGGCGGCGAGAAGGTGCATGGCGCGTCAGGGCTCCAGCGGTTTTTCCATGAAGGTGCTGGCCGAAATGTCGGACCCGTCCTGGCCATAGGCGCCGAACGGGCCGCATATGGTGAAGCCGAGCGATTGGTAAAGTGCCACGGCGGCGTCCAGCCCGGTCCCGGTTTCCAGCCGCAGATGCGTGTGCGCGCGGTCGCGCGACAGGTCCTCGGCGGCGCGCATCAGGGCGCGGGCCACGCCCCGGCGACGGCCCGCGTCGGTCACGAACAGCGATTTCACCTCGCCATAGTCGCCCATGTCGGCCAGCGCCACCACGCCCAGGGCCGCGTCGCCGTCGCGGGCCCGCCACAGCGTGACGTGGGGCGCGGCAAGCGCGTCGTGGGATAGGAAGTGGTTCTGTTCGGGCGAGAAGAGCTTTCGCATCATCGCCTGGCTCGCATCGAGCAGGGCCGCCGCGTCGGGCTGACGCGGATGCGATTTTTCAATCGTCAACATGGATCCGCGCTCCATTTCCTACGGCAAAGGAGACACGATCATGACCGACGAGAACGGAAAACGCACCGACCGCCCCGCCCACGAGGACAAGGCGAAAGGCAAGACCAAGTTCGACAAGCCGCCCACGGGGGACGAGGCCATCGCCATCGACGAGGAATGGCCGAAAAACGTCCGCGGGCCCGAGGGCCACGCGAAGAAGTCCGACGACTAGGGTCACGCCGCCTGCAGCGCCGCCGTGATGGCGGCGCGGTCGAGCCCGGCCTGGCCGATGACCACCAGCCGCGTTTCGCGGGTGGTGGCGCGCTGGTCGTAATAGCTGTCGACGCGCGGGCCGACGGCCTGGATCGTCAGGCGCATGGGTTTGCCGGTGACGGTGGCGAAGCCTTTCAGCCGCAGGATGTCGTGGGCGCGGATCGTGTCGGCGACCTTTTCCGAGAACGCCGCCGGGTCCGAGATCTCGCCCAGCTCGACCGTGAACGACTCGAACTCGTCGTGATCATGGTCGTGATGGTGGTGGTGATCGTGATCGTCGTGGTCGTCGTCATCGTGATGATGATGGTGGTGATGCGCGGCGCGGGCGTCGACGCTGGCTTCGGCGGCGGCGTTCTGGCCCAGCAGCACGGCCGAGGGCAGCACGCCCATCGACGTGGTGACGACCTGCACGCCGGCCCGTGCCTCGGCCCGCAGGCGATCGGCCAGGCCCTTGGCCTCGATCGGCTCAAGCAGGTCGGTCTTGTTGACCACGATCATGTCGGCGCAGGCGATCTGGTCCTCGAACAGCTCGGACAGCGGCGTTTCGTGGTCGAGGTTGTCGTCGGCGGCGCGCTGGGCGTCCACGGCCGACACGTCATGGGCGAAACGCCCCTCGGCCACGGCCTTGCCATCGACCAGCGTCACGACCCCGTCGACGGTGACGCGGGTCGAGATCTCGGGCCAGTTGAACGCCTGCACCAGCGGTTGGGGCAGGGCGAGGCCGCTGGTCTCGATCACGATGTGATCGGGCGGCAGGTCGCGGGCCAGCAGCTTTTCCAGCGTCGGTACGAAATCCTCGGCGACGGTGCAGCAGATGCAGCCGTTTGACAGCTCCATCACGTCGTCGTCGCTGCAATTCTCGATCCCGCACCCCTTGAGGATGCCGCCATCCACGCCGAGATCGCCGAACTCGTTGATGATGAGCGCGATGCGGCGGCCTTCGGCGTTCTGCATCAGGTTACGGATCAGCGTGGTCTTACCCGCGCCGAGAAAGCCGGTGACGATGGTGGCGGGAATCTTTGCGGGCATGGGAACGGCCTTGCTGAACGGGAAAATCGCGCGTCCCGCTACGGGACGCGCGCGTGGTCTTCAAGGGGCGATCAGCCCCAGCCGAGCGCCGTGAGGGTCGCGCCCTCGACCGTCTCGAGCGTCAGGAACAGGCCCATGCCGGCGACAAGGGCACCCGCCAGGCGCGGCTGCATCGCGGCGGCGTTGTCGGCCACGCGCAGGGCGAGCGCGCCGGCGGCCAGCGCGATCAGGTACTGCACCGCGACCAGGCCCAGCAGGTAGCCCGGCAGCACGACCATGGCCGCGCCCGCCTCGGCCGAGGCCATCGCGCCGCCGAAGGCCGCACCGTGAAACAGGCCGAAGCCCGCGAACAGCGCCAGCGCGGCCCCGTGCGACACTTTGCGGCCCGACAGAGCCACCGCACCCAGCGCCAGCAGCGACACGGCGATGACCGCCTCGGCCAGCGGCAGCGCGACGCCCGCGACGGTGAACAGCACGCCGGCGGCCATGGCGCCCAGGTAGGCCAGCGGCGCGGTGCGCAGGTGGCCGGTGAACGCGGCGACCAGGCCCACGGCCACGACGAAGAACAGGTGGTCGAAGCCCAGCACGGGGTGTCCCACGCCCGACAGCAGCCCGTGGGCGAAGGTCGTCATCTCCATCCCGGCCAGCGGGTGGTGGGCCAGCGCGGGCGTGGCGGCGAGGGCCAGGGCCCCGGTCGAAATCAGTTTTTTCATGTCGTTGTCCCCTTTCGGATCCCAGTTTTGAAAGGGGGGTCTGGCAACAAGGGGGCGCGGGCGGTGTCGTCGCGTCCTTCCCCATCCCCGGAACACCCCGTCCGTTCAGCAGGCCGGGTGCCGAGGCGCCCGGTGCATGGCTGGTCTCCTGGCTTGCGGGTCGTCGCTTGCGCCGGCCTTCCCGGGTCCGTGCGGACCCAGTGGCGTGATCGGCGCGCGCTCGCCGCGTACAGTCGCGGGGGCGGCTGCGGTCTGACGGGGCCCGGTATGGGTCCCCCGTGTCCGCATTCCCATTTCAGCCCCCTTGCCGCGGCTTCTGACGCGGCCCGACGGGGCACCATGCTGCGACAGTGTTGCGCAGGGGGGCGGGGCCGCGTCAAGCGGCATTCGAGCCGCGACGCGGACGGTGACGAATTTCCCGGATGCCGGAGCGCGGCAGGCCTAGGACGCGGCGGAACCGCCCACCGTCAGCCCGCCGATCATCAGCGTCGGCTGGCCCACGCCCACCGGCACCCACTGGCCCGCCTTGCCGCAGTTCCCGATCCCCGGGTCCAGCGCCATGTCGTTGCCCACCGCGCGGATCTTCTGCAGGGCGGTCGCCCCGTCGCCGATCAGCGTCGCGCCCTTCACTGGCGCGCCGACCTTGCCGTTCTTCACGCGGTACGCCTCGGTGCAGGAAAACACGAACTTGCCGTTGGTGATGTCCACCTGCCCCCCGCCGAAGCCCACGGCGTAGATCCCGTCCTGCAGGTCCGCCAGGATCGCGGCCGGGTCGGCGTCGCCGCCCAGCATGTAGGTGTTGGTCATCCGGGGCATGGGCGGGTGCGCATAGCTTTCGCGCCGCCCGTTGCCGGTGGGCGCCACGCCCATCAGGCGCGCGTTCTGCCGGTCCTGCATGTAGCCCACGAGGACGCCGTCCTCGATCAGGACGTTCTTGCCCGAGGGCGTGCCCTCGTCGTCGATGGTGATCGAGCCGCGCCGGTCGGGAATCGTCCCGTCATCCAGCACCGTGATGCCGGGCGCCGCGATGCGCTGCCCCATCAGCCCGGCGAAGGCCGACGATTTCTTGCGGTTGAAGTCGCCCTCCAGCCCGTGGCCGATGGCCTCGTGCAGCAGGATGCCGGGCCAGCCGGGTCCGAGGACCACGTCCATGACGCCGGCGGGGGCCGGTTCGGCGCGCAGGTTGACCAGCGCGATGCGCAGCGCCTCGCGCGTCAGGCCCTGCCAGTGTTCGGGCGCCATCAGGCCTTCGAGCCCGGTGCGGCCGCCGCCGCCCATACCGCCCGACTCGCGACGGCCGTCCTCCTCGACGATGACCGACACGTTCAGCCGGGCCATGGGCCGCACGTCGCGCAGCGGGATGCCCTCGACGCGCAGGATCTCGACCTCTTGCAACGACGCGGCGAGGGTCGCGGTCACCTGCACCACGCGCGGGTCCAGCCCCCGCGCGAAGGCGTCGATCTCGCGCAATAGGTCCAGCTTGACAGAGAACTCGGCCCCCGCGACCGGGTCGGCGTCGGTATAGAGCTTGCGGTTCGTCTGCGCGGGCGCGTCGGCCGCCACGCCGCCGCCGTCGCCCACCGCCAGCCGCGCCGTTTCCACGGCCCGCAGCAAGGCCCGTTCGCTCAACTCGGTCGAGTGGGCGTAGCCCGAGGTCTCGCCCCGCACGGCCCGCAATCCGAAGCCTTCCGAGGCGTCGTAGCTGGCGTTGCGCACCCTCCCGTCATCGAAGCTGAGAACTTCGGAACGCTTGCGCTCGAAGAACAACTCGCCATCGTCGGCGCCGTCCAGCGCGGTGCGCAGGTGGCGGCGCGCGGCGTCTTCGTCGATTCGGTCGCCGAGGGGGCGAAAGGGGGCGTCGGTCACGGAGGGGCTCCTTCTGCGGGAAAATGCACGGGATCCGCGTCATTATTGGCGATCGGGTGACGGGATGCCGCAAGCCTGCGGCTTGTTCCCTGTGCGGTAATATGGTTTTAAACGGCAACATTCCAGCGGGCGGAGCGCGCGCACCCTACAGGGTCCGCGGCGACGCCTGCACGTCGTAGCCTGACAGGACAAGCCGATGCGCATAGCCTTAACGATCACCGCAGCCGCAACCGCCGCCTTTTCCGCCTTCGCCGCCCGCGCGCAGGAGGTCGGTCAGGATCTCGAGGTGATCGGCAAGCCGACGCCCGGCGCCATGGGCTTCCAGCCCGCCGCGACCTCGCTGGCCGAGGACGTGCACTGGCTCGACGGCATGCTGCTGATCATCATCACGGCGATCACGCTGTTCGTCGTCGCGCTGCTGGGGATCGTGCTGGTCAAGTACAATCACCGCCGCAACAAGGATCCCAAGACCTTCACCCACAACACGCCGATCGAGATCGCGTGGACCGTGGTGCCGATCGTGATCCTGGTATTCATCGGTGCCTTCTCGCTGCCGATCCTGTTCAACCAGCAGGAAATCCCCGAGGCGGACGTGACGGTGAAGGCGACCGGCTACCAGTGGTACTGGGGTTACACCTATCCTGACCACGACTTCAGCTTCGACAGCTACATGATCGGCTCGCCCGCGACCGGCGGCGACAACCGCATGTCGCCCGAGGTGGTCGCCCAGCTGGAAGAGGCGGGCTATACCCAGGATGAGTTCCTGCTGGCGACCGACACCGCGATGGTGGTTCCCGTGGGCCAGACCATCGTCGTCCAGGTCACCGGCGCCGACGTGATCCACTCGTGGACCGTGCCCGCCTTCGGCGTGAAGCAGGACGCGATCCCCGGCCGCCTGGCCGAGCTGTGGTTCGAGGCCGAAGAGGAAGGCATCTATTTCGGCCAGTGCTCCGAGCTCTGCGGTATCGCGCACGCCTACATGCCGATCACCGTGAAGGTGGTCAGCGAAGAGGAATACGAGGCCTGGCTGGACCGCTCGATCGAGGAATACGGCGGCACCCCGCGCGAAACCGCGATGGCCGAGCAGGCGGGTGACGCCGAAGCCGCCACGTCGGACGAGGCCCCGGCCGAGGGCGGTGACGACACCGCTGCCGAGGAGGCGCCCGCCGAAGACGCCGCTTCCGAGGAACCGGCGGCCGACGACGCTGCTTCTGAAGAAGGGACGACCGACGACGCCGCCGCCGACGAAGAAACGGCGGATGGCGAAGCGACCGAGGCCGGCGCCGACGACGCGGCGGCCGAAGACGGCGCGGACGAAACCGCGAACTGATCCAGCGATCCCGGCGCGGCGGGGTCGCGCCGGGACGCAAGAAACCGCGAACTGATCCAGCGATCCCGGCGCGGCGGGGTCGCGCCGGGACGCAAGGAGTGCACCCATGGCCGACATCTCAGTCCACACGCCCGAGCGCGAGGCAGAATTCGGCGATTACTTCGCCCTTCTGAAGCCGCGCGTGATGACCCTCGTGGTGTTCACCGCGCTGGTGGGTCTGCTGGTCGCGCCCGTGTCGCTGCACCCATTCGTCGCCTTCTGCGCCATCCTGTTCATCGCCGTGGGCGGCGGGGCCTCGGGCGCGCTGAACATGTGGTGGGATGCCGATATCGACGCGGTGATGAAGCGCACCGCGCGGCGGCCGGTCCCGTCGGGCCGCGTGTCGGGGGGCGAGGCGCTGGCCATCGGGCTGGCCCTGTCGGGCTTCTCGGTGCTTATGCTGGGGCTGGCCACCAACTGGCTGGCTGCCGGGCTGCTGGCCTTCACCATCTTCTTCTACGCCGTCGTCTATTCCATGTGGCTCAAGCGTTCGACGCCGCAGAACATCGTGATCGGCGGGGCCGCCGGGGCGTTCCCCCCGATGATCGGCTGGGTCGCGGCCACCGGGTCGGTCAGCCTCGAGTCGGTGCTGATGTTCGCGCTGATCTTCCTGTGGACGCCGCCCCATTTCTGGGCGCTGGCGCTGTTCATGCGCAGCGACTACGACGACGCGGGCGTGCCGATGCTGACCGTGACCCACGGCCGCCGGTCCACACGCCGCCACATCCTGGCCTACACCGCGATCCTGGCGGCCTTCGCCGTCTGGCTGGGCTTCACGTCCGCGGGCGGCCCGGTCTACCTTGTCGCCGCAATCGCGCTGAACGCCTGGTTCCTGAAGGGCGCGTGGGAGATCTCGCGCCGGGACGAGGACATGGCCGAGGCCGACAATTTCGCGGTCGAGAAGGCGTTCTTCAAATTCTCGCTGCTGTACCTGTTCATCCATTTCGGCGCGCTGCTGGCCGATGCGGCCCTGCGCGCAGGGGGTATCATCTGATGGCAATCCAAGCGGAACACGAACTTCACGGTCGTCGCAAATCCCGCAATGTCGGGGTCGGCCTGGTCTTGGCGGGGTTCATCGCGATCATCTTCGGACTGACGGTGGTGAAGGTCGAACAGATCGGCGCCGTCGACGGGTTCGACAACGCCAACGTGCCCGGCGCGGCGGTGGCCCAATGAAGATGGACGGTAAGACGAAGACGGTCGCGCAGACCCTCGGGCTCGTGCTGGTCATGGGTGGCCTGGCCTGGGCGTCGGTGCCCTTCTACGACTGGTTCTGCCGGGTCACGGGTTACGGCGGCGCGACCAACACGGCCGAGGCCGGGGCCGACACGGTGCTGGACCGCGAGATCACCATCCGTTTCGACGGCTCGCTGGAACGCGGCATGCCGTGGGAGTTCAAGCCGGTCGAGACCGAGGTCACGCTCAAGATCGGCGAGACGGGGCTGGCCTTCTACGAAGCCTACAACCCCACCGACGAACCCATCGCGGGCAGCGCGTCCTATAACGTCGCGCCCTACGATGCGGGCAACTTCTTCACCAAGATCGACTGTTTCTGCTTCGAGGAGCAGGTCCTTCAGCCGGGCGAGCGGGTGCAGATGCCGGTGACCTTCTACGTCGACCCCGCCATCGTCGACGACCGCGACGCCAAGTTTGTGAATCACATCACGCTGTCTTACACGTTCTACCAGATCGACCTGCCGCAAGAGCAGGCCGCGCTTGACCTGAATTAAGCCGAAGCCAAACCCGAGGGACCGCCCATGGCGCACGAAAAGAACCACGACTACCATATCCTGCAGCCATCGCTTTACCCGTTCATCGGCGCGGTCGGCGGCTTCATCATGCTGTTCGGCGCCGTGCTGTGGATGGCCAATGACAGCCCCTGGATGTTCTTCATCGGGCTGGCCGTCGTGGCCTACACCATGTTCGGCTGGTGGTCGGACGTCGTGGCCGAAAGCCGCGATGGCGACCACACGCCCGTGGTGCGCATCGGCCTGCGCTATGGCTTCATCATGTTCATCATGTCCGAGGTCATGTTCTTCGCCGCGTGGTTCTGGTCGTTCTTCAAGCACGCCATGTACCCGATGGAGACGTTCAGCGAAGGCCAGTGGCCGCCCCCCTCGATCGAGACCTTCGATCCCTGGCACCTGCCGCTGATCAACACGCTGATCCTGCTGTGCTCGGGCGCGGCGGCGACCTGGGCGCACCACGCGCTGGTGCACGAGAACAACCGCAAGGACCTGATGAACGGCACCCTCCTGGCCGTGGTGCTGGGCCTGATCTTCACGGTGTTCCAGGCCTATGAATACAGCCACGCGGCCTTCGGGTTCTCGGGCAACATCTACGGCGCCAACTTCTTCATGGCGACGGGTTTCCACGGCGCGCACGTCATCATCGGCACGATCTTCCTGTTCGTCTGCTACCTGCGGGCGCGGGCCGGTCATTTCACCCCCGAGAAGCACGTGGGCTACGAGGCCGCCGCCTGGTACTGGCACTTCGTCGACGTGGTGTGGCTGTTCCTCTTCGCGTCGATCTACATCTGGGGCTCCTGACGCCCGGCACCGGCCCGGATGCCTGTTTCGGCAGGGCGTGCCGGTCCTGAAACGAACGACGAAAGGGCGCGCTTGCAGCGCCCTTTTTTGCAGACAGGGGAAGGCCAATGGCCCGGACGACTCGCGTGCGGATGATCGGTTTCGGTGTGTTTGCCGTGGTGGGCCTTGCGCTGCTGCTGGGGCTGGGGATCTGGCAGGTGCAGCGGTTGGCCTGGAAACAGGATATCCTCGCCCGCATCGACGCCCGCATCGCCGGACCGGCCGAACCCCTGCCGCGGAACGTCTCCGAGGCCGCCGATGAGTACCAACCGGTCACGCTCACCGGCCAGCCCCGCGATGCCGCGATCCGGGTGCTGGTGACCACCGCCGAGCTTGGCCCGGCCTATCGCCTGATCTATCCGCTGGACCTGCCCGATGGCCGCGCCGTCCTGCTGGACGCGGGCGCCGTGCCGGCCACGCCCGGCAGCGACATCCCCGATCTGGGCGACACGCTCACCGTGACGGGCAACCTGCTCTGGCCGGACGAGGTCGACGGTTTCACGCCCGATCCGGACCTGGACGACAATATCTGGTTCGCCCGTGACCTGCCGACCATGGCCGCAACGCTCAACACCGACTTCGTGCTCGTGGTCGCCAACGCGCGGATCCATCCCGATATCCTGCCTTTGCCCATCACCCGCGAAGGCATCCCGAACGATCACCTGCAATACGCCATCACCTGGTTTTCCCTGGCCGCGATCTGGGCGGGGATGACACTGCTTCTGCTTCGGCGTATGGCAAGGTCCACCAACTGAAGGTTGCCGATGCAGTATGTCTCGACCAGGGGGCAGGCCCCCGAGCTTGATTTCGAAGGCGCGATGCTGGCGGGTCTGGCCCGCGATGGTGGTCTTTACGTCCCCGATCACATTCCGACGCTGGATCAAGACGCCATCGCCGCCATGGCGGGGCTGCCCTACGAAGAGATCGCGCTGCGGATCATGCAGCCGTTCACGGGGCTGCCCGAGGATCGACTGAAACCCCTGATCGAAGCGGCCTACGCGGGGTTCGGTCACGACGCGCGCGCGCCGCTGGTGCAGCTCGGTCCGAACCATCACCTGCTCGAACTTTTCCACGGGCCGACGCTGGCGTTCAAGGATTTCGCCATGCAGCTGATCGGCCAGCTGTTCCAGGACGCCATGCGCCGCCGGGGCGAGCGCATTACCATCGTCGGCGCCACCTCGGGCGATACCGGGTCGGCGGCGATGGAGGCGTTCCGCGGGCTGGACAACGTGGAATGCTTCATCCTCTACCCGCACGGTCGCGTCAGTGACGTGCAGCGCCGGCAGATGACCACCCCGTCCGAGGCCAACGTCCACGCGCTGGCTGTCGACGGCGATTTCGACGACTGCCAGGCGGCGGTCAAGGCCATGTTCAACGACCACGCGTTCCGCGACCGGGTCGGGCTGACGGCGGTGAACTCGATCAACTGGGCGCGGGTGCTGGCGCAGGTCGTCTATTTCTTCTCATCCGCCCTGTCGCTGGGCGCGCCCGCGCGGCCCGTGCGCTTCACCGTGCCCACGGGCAATTTCGGCGACATCTTCGCGGGCTACATCGCGCGCCAGATGGGGCTGCCGATCGAACGGCTGGTGATCGCCACCAACCGCAACGACATCCTGCACCGCACGCTTGCCACGGGCGAGCATCGCAAGGACGGCGTGTCGCCCACCATCAGCCCGTCCATGGACATCCAGGTCAGCTCGAATTTCGAGCGCGCGCTGTTCATGGCCTATGGCCGGGACGGGGCCGCCGTGTCTCAGCTGATGGACGAGCTGCGCGACGCCGGCGGTTTCCCTGTCAGCCAGGGCGCGCTGGAGGCCCTGCGCGAGATCTATGGCTCGGGCCGCTGCTCGGAGGATGAGACCGCCGCCACCATCCGCGCCATGCACACCCGCACCGGCGAGGTGCTGTGCCCGCACACCGCCGTCGGCGTCAAGGTGGCCGAGGAGCATCTGGGCGACAGCCGGACGCCGATGATCACCCTGGCCACCGCCCATCCCGCCAAGTTCCCCGACGCGGTCGAGGCCGCCACAGGCGGACGCCCGGCGCTGCCGGACCGGATGGCCGACCTGTTCGACCGCGACGAGCGGCTGACGCGCATCGACAACGACGTCGCCGCGATCGAAGCGCTGATCGAGGATCGCCTGAAATGACCCCGCAACTGCACACGCTCGAAAACGGCCTGCGCGTCGTGACCGAACCCATGCCGGGCCTTCAATCGGCCAGCATAGGCATCTGGGTCAATGCCGGGGGGCGGCACGAACGCCCCGAGCAGAACGGCATCGCCCATTTCCTGGAACACATGGCCTTCAAGGGCACCGAGCGGCGCAACGCCCTGCAAATCGCCGAGGCGATCGAGGATGTGGGCGGCTATATCAACGCGTACACTTCCCGCGAGATGACGGCGTATTACGCCCGGGTGCTGGCCGCCGATGTGCCACTGGCGCTGGACGTGATCAGCGACATCGTCCTGAACCCGATCTTCGAGGAGCGCGAGATCGAGATCGAGCGCGGCGTCATCCTGCAGGAAATCGGGCAGGTGCTGGATACGCCCGACGACATCGTCTTCGACTGGTTGCAGGAGGCCGCGTATCCCGGGCAGCCCATCGGCCGGTCGATCCTCGGCCCCTCGGACAAGGTGCGCGGCTTCGGCCGGGCGGATCTGTCGGGCTTCGTCGCCGAACGCTATGGTCCCGACCGTCTGATCGTCGCGGCGGCCGGCGCGGTCGACCACGACGCCATCGTCCGCTTCGCCGAGGAAACCTTCGGCCACATGATCCCGCGCGCCAATGCCGATGCCGCGCCCGCCCGGTTCGAGGGCGGCGAGCGGCGCGAGACGCGCGAGCTGGAGCAGGTGCATTTCACCCTCGGCTTCGACGCGCCCGGCTATCGCGACGAGTCGTTCTACGCCGCGCAGGTCCTGTCGAGCGCCTTGGGCGGCGGCATGTCCTCGCGCCTGTTCCAGGAACTGCGGGAACGGCGGGGCCTGTGCTATTCCATTTTCGCGCAGGCCGGCGCCTACGAGGATGGCGGCATGATGACCGTCTATGCCGGCACCTCGCCCGACCAGATCGACGCCCTGGCGGACGTCACCATAGACGAGCTGAAACGCGCGGCCGACGACATGACGACGGTCGAGGTCGCCCGCGCCCGCGCCCAGATGAAGGCAGGTCTGCTCATGGGGCTGGAAAGCCCCTCGGCCCGGGCCGAGCGCCTGGCGCGGCTCGTGGCGATCTGGGGCCGCGTGCCCGACATCGACGAGACCGTGGCGCGGATCGACGCGGTCACCGCCGGTGACGTGCGCGAGTTCGCGGCGAACATGATCTCGCGGTCGCAAGCCGCCATGGCGCTTTACGGTCCCATCGACCGGGCCCCGGTATTGCAGGATCTGCAGGCCCGTCTGGCCGGTTGATGCTGGGTCGAAAACGGAAATTCGCGATCCAGACGGATCGCCTGACCCTGCGCCCGCCGCAGCACGGCGATTTCCGCGCGTGGGCCGATCTGCGCCGCGACAGCGCCGATTTCCTCCAGATGTGGGAGCCTGTCTGGGCCGCCGACCATCTGACGCGCAAGAGCTTCACCAACCGCGTCTACTGGGCCCAGCGGTCCATCGCGGCGGACACGGCGGTGCCCTTGTTCCTGATCCGCCGCGAGGACGGGATGCTGACGGGCGCCATCACGCTGGACAATATCCGGCGCGGCCCGGCGCAGTCGGGCACGCTGGGCTACTGGATCGGAGAGCCCTTCGCGCGGCAGGGCTTCATGTCCGAGGCCATCATCGCCCTGGTGCACCATGCCTTCCACAAGATGGACCTGAGCCGGGTCGAGGCCGCGTGCCTGCCCGAAAACGTCGCCTCGCGCGGGGTGCTGGAGCGGTCGGGCTTCAAGTACGAGGGCGTCGCGCAAAGCTATCTCCAGATCGCGGGGCGGTGGCGGAACCACGTGCTCTACGCCAACCTGCGCGCCGACCGCCGCGGCAAAACGGCCGCCGGCTAGGTCTGGCCGGGCGGGGCGGCGGCCCTAGCTGTCCGGCCAACCGAAACAGCCGCCGCGCCCGCCATGACCTGTCTTCGCTCCGTCCTGATCGCCCTGTGCCTGGCCGCGCCGATGTCGGCGTCCGCCAATGACTGGGATCGTCTGTCCGAGCCCGGGGTCATGGCGATCATGCGGCACGCGCTGGCCCCCGGCACCGGGGACCCGGCGAATTTCACGCTTGGCGATTGCAGCACCCAGCGGACCCTGGACGCGCGCGGCCGCGACCAGGCGCGCCGGCTGGGCGCCGCCCTGCGCGAACGCGGCATTCGTTTCGACCGGGTGCTCACCAGCCAGTGGTGCCGCAGCCGCGAAACGGCCGAGCTGCTGGAGGTGGGCCCTGTGGTCGAGGCGCCGGCGCTGAATTCCACCTTCGCCGGGCGCGGCGACAGCGGCGCGCAGACGCGGCGGATGCGCGAGATCATCGCGGCGGCCGACGGGCGGCTGATGATGGTCAGCCACCAGGTGAACATCCGTGATCTCACCGGGCAGAGCACCCGGTCGGGCGAGGTCCTGCTGATCCGCGACGGCGAGGACGGGATCGAAGTGGTGGGCGAGATCCTGGTGGCGCCGTGAAGCGCCCGCCGATCCGCCCGCGCGATTGTGAAGCGGCGGGCAAGGCCGCTACCGGGTGACCTGTGCGCCGGGCGTGCTAACGTTGCGGAACCTCAGGAAGGGGAGACCACCTTGCGAAAACTTCTTTCACTTGCCCTGATCGCCCTTGCCGTGCCGTCCCTGGCGGCCGCACAGGACCGCATGCCCAGCCACTGCATCGCCATCGCCGATGCGGCGCCGGGGATCGAGTACCTGCACAAGGCCAGCTGGCGCGAACCGATCGGCGATCCCTATACCGTGCGGCTGACCTATATCGACCATTCCATGTTCCTGATCCAGGCGCCCGACGGGACCTCGGCGGTGACCGATTACAACGGGTTCATCGGCGGCGTGGACCTGGTGCCCGACGTGGCGACCATGAACCACGCCCATTCCAGCCACTGGACCGTCCGGCCCGACCCGCGCATCCCCAACCTGCTGGAAGGCTGGGGCGACAGCCTCGAGCCGAACCTGCACGACATGATGCTGGGCGAGATGCGGGTGCGCAACGTGCCCACCGACATCCGCCGCGGCACCGGGGTCGAGAAATACGGCAACTCGATTTTCGTGTTCGAGGTCGGGGGCCTTTGCATCGGCCACCTGGGCCACCTGCATCACAAGCCCGACGACGCGCAATTCGCCGCGCTGGGCCGGCTGGACGTGGTGATGGCGGCCGTCGATGGCGGCATGACGCTGGACCTGCCCACGATGGTCGAGACGCTGAAGCGGCTGAGATCCTCGGTCGTGATCCCCATGCACTGGTTCGGACCGATGACCCTGGGCCGGTTCCTCGACGATATCTCGCAGGATTTCGACGTGGACCTGCGCGACACCTCGTCCATGGAGGTCAGCCTGCGCAACCTTCCCGACCGGCCGACGGTGGTGGTCCTGCGACCGTCCTTCCTCCGCGCGGAATGACCGGTGGCCCCCTCACGCCCGACCTGCGCGACGCGCTGACCGGGCAGCTTTCCGACGGCGCGCTGCGCGAAGTCTCGGACGCCTACCTGTGCGAGCCGCGGGGCGCGTGGCGGGGCAGCGCGGGCGCCGTCGTTGCGCCGCGCGATACCGAAGAGGTGGCGAAAGTCATCCGCTTCGCCCGCGATCACGGCGTGGCGGTGGTTCCCTGGGGCGGCGGCACCGGCCTTGTCGGCGGCCAGACCCTGCCGAACGCCGCGCCGATCCTGCTGAGCCTCGAACGGATGCACGCCATCCGCGCCGTTTATCCCGATGAGAACGTGCTGGTGGCCGAGGCGGGCGCGATCCTGGCCGACGTGCAGGCGGCGGCGCGGGACGCCGGGCGGCTGTTCCCGCTGTCGCTGGCCTCGGAAGGAACGGCGCGCATGGGCGGGTTGCTGGCCACCAACGCGGGCGGCGTGAACGTCCTGCGCTATGGCAACGCGCGCGAGCTGTGCCTGGGGCTGGAGGCCGTGCTGCCGGACGGGTCGATCCTGCACGGGCTGCGGCGGCTCAGGAAGGACAATACCGGCTACGACCTGCGCAACCTCCTGATCGGCGCCGAGGGCACGCTGGGCGTCATCACGGCGGCCAGCCTGCGGCTGTTCCCGCAGCCGGGCGCCGAGGGCACGGCGATGCTGGTGGTGGAGGGCCCCCGCGCGGCGCTGTCGCTGCTGGCGCGGGCGCAGGCCATGGGCGGCGTGTCGGCGTTCGAGCTGATCTCGGGGCAAGGGCTGCGGTTCCTGCGCGACCACGCGCTGCCGGTGCGCCAGCCCTTCGACGATATCCCGGACTGGTGCGTCCTCGTGGATCTGGGCCTGCCCGAGGGGGGCGATCCGGCGGGCCATCTGGAACGGCTGTTCGAGGCCGGGTTCGAGGCGGGCGAGGTCAGCGACGGTGTCATCGCCCAGTCCGAGGCGCAGCGCCACGAGCTCTGGGCCGTGCGCGAGACCATCCCCGAGGCCAACAAGCGCACCGGCGCGATCGCGTCGAACGACATCTCGTTGCCCCTGTCCGAGGTGCCGGGCTTCATCGAGGCGTGCGGGGCTCGTCTGCACGCGGCGGCCGAGCTGCGCATCAACTGCTTCGGGCACCTGGGCGACGGTAACCTGCATTTCAACCTGTTCCCGCCCGAGGGCCGTTCGAAGGCCGAATTTCGCGGCCGCGCGGCGGACCTGCGCCGGATCGTCGACGACGCGGTGGCCGAGCGCGGCGGATCGTTTTCGGCCGAGCACGGCGTCGGGCGGTTGAAGGTCGAGCAGATGCGCCGCTACGGCGATCCGGCCAAGCTGGCCGCCATGCGCGCGATCAAGGACGCGCTGGACCCGGCGGGCATCATGAACCCCGGCGCGGTGCTGGGCGATTGAGCGCCGGACCGGGGCTCTGCCCCGGACCCCGGAGTACTTGAGGACCAGTGATGCGGCTGACGCGCGAGGCGCCCGGCGTCAGCGCAGGAAATTCGGGCGCAGGCGCAGTTTCTGCCGGGCCTCGCGCGGCAGGTGGCGGTTCAGACGGCGCGAGGCCAGCGCGAACAGCCCCACCACGCTCAGCGTCAGCAGGATGAAGTAGAACGCCAGGATCGGGTAGGGCACGAACGGGTTGAAGGTCTTGTCGGCGAAGTAGTTGGCGTAATAGAGCGCGTCGCCCCGTTGTTGCCACGCGGGGAAGCCCGAGAAGAAGACAAGCGTGGTTGCGTGGAACAGGAAGATCGCCTCGTTCGTGTAGGCGGGCCAGGCCAGGCGCAGCATCGTGGGGAAGGTGATGCGCCGGAACTTGTTCCAGCCGGTGATGCCGTAGGCCTCGGCCGCCTCCATGTCGCCCCGGGGGATCGAGCGCAGCGCGCCGTAGAAGATCTCGCCCGAGTAGGCGGCGGTGTTCAGGAAAAGCACCACCAGCGCGCCGGCCCAGGCGGCGGTGAAGGCACCGAAGAACGGGTAGCTGTTCTTGAGGCTGAGAAAGAGCAGGTAGGCGAAGAAGAACTGGATGAAGAGCGGCGAGCCGCGGAAGACGAAGATGACCCATTCGGCCGGCTTGCGAAACAGCGGGTTGGCCGACGCCTTGCCCACCGCCAGCGCCACGGCCAGCACGAAGCCCGAGCAGAGCGCCAGCACGCCGAAATAGATGTTCCAGATCATCCCCGAGCCGATCAGGGTGAATTGCTGGCAGAGGGTGTATCCCTCGCGCGGGAGCAGCCGCTCGCCGAAGCCGATCGAGCGCAGGGCGTAGTCGGCGATGGTCTCGACGCAGCTCATGCCGCCATCCCCCCGGTGGTGGCCTGGCCGAAGGTCAGCCGTTTCATCAGCCGTTCCAGCACGATCTCGGACACGCGGGTCAGCAGCAGGTAGAAGACCAGCAGCGCCAAGAAGTACCAGACGCGCCAGTCGCCGTGGGGATAGTCCGAGAAGCGCGGCGTGACCGACCCGCCGAGCTCGCGCGCCCAGTAGACGATATCCTCGACCCCCAGCAGGAACAGGAGCGGCGTCGCCTTGACCAGGACCATCCACAGGTTCGACAGGCCGGGCAGAGCGTAGACCCACATCTGCGGCACCAGGATGCGCCGGAAGGTCTGGGCGCGGGTCATACCGTAGGCCTCGGCGGTTTCGATCTGCGCGCGCGGCACGGCCATCATCGCGCCGAACAGCACGTTGGCGGCGAAGGCGCCGAAGACGATGGCGAAGGTGAACATGGCCAGCAGGAACCCGTACACCTCGTGCACCCATTGCGGGGCGCTGTTCGAGGGCAGCTTGGCGGCGCTGCACACCACGAAATCATTGCCCTGTCGCACCGGCTGATCCCAATCGGGGCAGAGCGCCAGCAGGCGCAGGTATTCCAGCCCCTGGTCCAGCGCGATCACGAAGAACAGGAAGAAGGCGATGTCGGGCACGGACCGGACGATCGCGATATAGGTCTTGCCCAGCATGCGCAGCGGCAGGAAGCGCGCGCGGGCCGCGACCGCGCCGCCGAAGCCGAACAGGAGCGCGGTGGGCGCGGTGACGGCCAAGAGCAGCATGACCGTGCCGAACGAGGCGTAGAACGCCATGTGCTTGCCGGTGGTCAGGTAGCAGGCCAGCCAGGCCAGGCCGTCAAGCGATGCGGGGTCGGTGCAATAGGAGAACATGCTCAGCGGGGCCCACGCTGCGGCGCCGGTCGGGCGGCGGGGCCGTGGGATGAGGGGCTTCGGTGCATGTCGACGTCCCGCTGGGCCGGGCGCCCGGTCGGGGCGCGGTCATGCCCCGGGCGCGGGTTTGGGCGCGCCCGGGGCGAAGCAATCTCAGAACGTCGCGCCGTCGGGCAGCCATTCCTCGATCAGCGCGTTCAGCGACCCGTCGTCCTTCATGGACTGGATCGCGGCGTTGAACTTCTCGCGCAGCTCGCCGTCGCTTTCGCGGAAGCCCATGCCGATGCCGCCGCCCAGCAGGACGTCGTCACCTACGACCGACAGCTCGGATTCGTTCTCGACGATGGGCATCAGGAACGCCTTGTCGGCCAGCACCGCGTCGGCTTCGCCGTTGCGCACGGCGGCGACGGTTTCCTCGGGGGTGGCGAATTCGACCAGGGTCGCGCCCTCCATCGAGGCGACGTGGCCGGCCTGGATCGTGCCGGACTGCGCCGCGACGACCGCGTTCTCGACATCGACGTCGTCCATGGTCGAGACGTAGACCGACGGATCGGGCTGGGTGTAGGGATCGGAGAAGTCGATGACCTCGTCCCGCTCGTCGGTGATCGACATGCCGGCCATGATGGCGTCGTAGTTGCCCGAGACCAGGTTCGGGATGATCGAATCCCAGTCGTTGGTGACCCACTCGCAGGTCAGCTCGGCCCGCGCGCAGAGCTCGTCGCCCAGTTGACGCTCGAAGCCTGCGACTTCGCCGTCGTCGTCGAGAAAGTTGTAGGGGGCATAGGCGCCCTCGGTGCCCAGGCGGACGGTTTCGCTGTGTTCGGCGGCAAGCGCCATGCCGGTGCCGAGCGCGAGCGCGGCGGTGGCGGTCAGGATGGTTTTCATTCGGGTATCTCCCATGGATCGGATTCGACGGGCCTGTGGTCGGCCCTTGACCGCCGCAAAATCGGGCGCATGCGTGTTTTTTGCAAGGGTGCCGCAAGGGAAACTGCCCTGCGGGGCCGTTTTCGCGGCCAAATCGGGCAGGATTTATGCGGTCGAGGACAGGAAACCGCGCAGGCGTTCGCTTTTCGGGTTGCCGAACAGCTCGGACGGCGCGCCTTCCTCCTCGATCCGGCCCTGGTGCAGGAAGATGACGTGGTCCGAGCAATCGCGGGCCAGGCCCATGTCGTGGGTCACGATGATCATGGTGCGGCCTTCCTCGGCCAACCCCTGGATCACGCGGATGACCTCCTGCTCGAGCTCGGGGTCGAGCGCCGAGGTGGGTTCGTCGAACAAGAGCGCGCGCGGCTCCATGCACAGGGCGCGCGCGATCGCGGCGCGCTGCTGCTGGCCGCCCGACAGTTGCGCTGGGTAGACGTCGCACTTGTCGCCGATGCCCACCTTGGCGAGATAGCCGCGCGCGGCCTCCTCGACCTCGGCGCGGTCGCGTTGCAGCACGGTGACCGGCGCCTCCATCACGTTTTGGAGGATGGTCATATGGGCCCACAGGTTGAATTGCTGGAACACCATCGACAGGTTGGTGCGGATTCGGGTGACCTGCCGGGGATCGGCGGGCTTGCGGTCCGCCCCGGTGCCGCGCCACTTGACCGGCTCGCCCTCGAAGGAGATTTCGCCGGACTGGCTGTCCTCGAGCAGGTTCGCGCAGCGCAGCAGGGTGGACTTGCCCGACCCCGATGACCCGATCAGCGAGACGACATGCCCGCGCGGTGCGGTCAGGTCGACCCCTTTCAGGACCTCCAGCGCGCCGTAGCTCTTGTGCAGGTCTCGGATCTGGAAAACGGGGGTATCTGTCACGGGGTCCGGCGGGCTCGGGCTGTTGCGCGTCGCGGCGCAGTAGGGCGGAAATCCGCCGGGATTGCAACGCCCGGCCCGCGCGGGGCTATTCGACGCGCTTGCGCGCCATGTTGCTGTCGCGGTCGTTGACGCCCAGCATGGGGGCCACCATGCGCATCAGGGCGTTCTCGTCCTCGTCCCGCCGGCCGTCGGCCAGCACGACACCCCACAGCGCCTCGACCACGGCCAGGCGATCCTCGTAGGCCACGCTGTCCTTTATGGCGCGGGTGAAGCGGACGGTGTCGGGCGCCTCGGACTCGAGCGTTTCGGCCTCGGCCCGCAGGGATTGCGCGGCCTCGTCCGTCAGCCCGTAGCGCTGGGCCAGCGTGCGGTCGATCCGCGCGATCTCGGCGGCGGCATAGTCGCCGTCGGCCCGCGCGAGACGGACCAGGAGCGCCGTCAGGGCCAGGCGGGCATCGCTATCGGCGAGGGGGGCGGGCTCGGGCGCGGTCATGCGCTTGAGAAGATCTGCAAACATGCGGGATGAAATAGGCGCGTGTTGCACGAAGGCCAAGCCCGGCCACTTTCGCGTGTTAATTCGGCGCGCCCCTGTTCAATGCGCGGTGCGGGGACTAGGTAGGTTTCAACTCTTGTGTGTTTGGACGACCCAATGCTGCGAATCGCTGCCCCCGTACTGGCCCTTGCCATGGGCCCCTCGGCCGTCATGGCCGGTGACCTGAGCCTGCCTGCGCCCGAGCCGCAGCCGGTGTTCCAGGCGCCCGCGCCGTCGACCCCGAACCTTGTTTTCACGCTGCGCGGCGGCGCTGCGGTGAACCCCGACTACTTCGGATCGGACGATTACTCGGTGGGCCCCGATTTCGGGTTCCGCCTGGGCTATGCCAACCTGTTCGGCCGTGAATTCGGCAATGCCGACGGCTCGCCCAGCTATGGCCTGGGCGTGCGCGGGTCGTTCCGCTACATCGGTGAGCGTGACGATGCCGACAACCCCGAGCTGACGGGCCTGAACGACATCGACGCCTCGGTCGAGCTGGGCCTTGGCCTTGGCTACAGCTCGTACAATTTCGACGCCTTCGCCGACGTGCGCTACGGCGTCATCGGGCACGAGGCCGTCGTCGGTGAGCTTGGTGCCGACTTCAAGGTCCATCCCAGCGACCGGCTGACGCTGAGCGTCGGGCCGCGCGTCTTCGTCGGGTCCGGCAAGTACTCGGACGTGTATTTCGGCGTGACTCCGGCCGAGGCCGCCGCCAGCACCAGCGGCTTCACCGCGTATGATCCCGACGGGGGTATCCTCAGCGCGGGTGTCGAGCTGGGCGCGAGCTACGAGATCAACGACCAGTGGGGCGTCGAAGGCGCCGTGACCTGGGACCGTCTGACCGGAGATGCCGCCGACAGCCCGATCGTGCAGGCCGGCGACCGCGACCAGTACGGCATCCGCGTGGGTATCACCCGCCAGATCACGCTGGATTTCTGATCCACCCAAAGGCCGCGACCGAAAGAGCCGCCCCGTGGGGCGGCTTTTTGCATTTCGTGGTGCGATTAGATGGCTGGGCCGAGAGCGCAATGTCCGCTCTGAGCCAAATTTTCCGGATGCTGCACACTTTACCAAGGTCGGCTTAAGATCATTAATTGACCGATCGATGTCCGAACAGGCGCAGGATGATGTTGGAGTGCCCGAAGGACGTGCCGCCAAAACTGTCATGCATCGGAGCTTTACCGCGACAGCGAACAATTGTGCCACGTAAGAGGGCGCCAAAATGAATAATGCGCCAATAGATTTCTACCAACGCCCAAGGCAAAAAAATTGCTTTTGCTGCCAAAGCCAATAACAAATTCCAGGACCACTCTCCCTCCAAAAATCTAACCACATCACCGCGCGGGTCACCATAGAATACCAAAATGGCCACAACCACGAACCACATAGCTACGTTCACAAGGGGTGCAAACAACGTTTTGTTGGAAATTCCCAACGTAGCGGAAAGATATTCGCGCCGCATTACGTCGCGAAGATTTGCCAGTACGAAACGTGTTTCACGCAGGGGCCATTTGGGAGCGATTTTGTATGCTTCGGATAATCTTCGGTCAATCCCATTGTACTTTAGGCGTGCAGGCACATCGAGCGGTCCGGTTGTTTCAAGTTTCTTCTCAAGCGGAAAATCCAAGATAAACTCACCATCGGGCCAACTCTCCAATCGGTGCAATTTTATGCGGCGATTGTTGTATACGCGCAGAAGCCCACGGTTAGACGCGACAATGCTGGATGCGGTTTGCCGATCTTCATGGTGTTCGGTCCAGATCGTGTAGAAAATTACAATCTTGTTATCCACTAGGATATTCTCTGCCTCTCTATATGTGCGCCACCGTTCGGCATGTTGGCTCCACAAAGGTTCACCCGGTAGAGCCTTGAACCGGGCGGACGAGCAGATTTGCCCGACCCAATACGCATCGAATTCGGCATCGGATAAGAAGCGCACCGGGATATCTTTCGTAAGATAGTCTCTCAAAATCTCAGTTTTTATGCCTTGTATGGCGCTGACCCACTCATTTTGAAGTGCTTTTAGCTGTTCACGCAGGTCGTCGTCGATGTCTTCTGGCTGGTTGTCTTCGTCGTTCTCGAACGCCTCCAGGTCCAGATCGACGTCCGACGCCAGCGCACAATAAGCTTCAATCACCGACGCGGGTTTAGACAATCCCATAGACCGAAATTGCTGGGCATGTAAAAGATAAGGCTTCTCGGATTCGCCTTGGAATCCGGATGCGAGATACTGAAAATTGGGTTCTTGCGCTGGATCGAAATGGTTCAGCATCCCGATCGTATCGCCGACGACTTTCATACGATCTTGCCAGAGTAGCGGAATCAGAAGATCGAACACATTAACCGCTGTGCGAATGCGATACAGGTCCATAGAGAGCGCTGTGAGATCGACACTATCTGTCTTACGCAAGATCAGTTGTACAGGTGGGATCACGGACTTGGCTCCTGTCTCTGCGAAATAACTGTGTGCAATGAACTCACAACTCATTAGATTGTAAATGCACTCGCTGCTACGACGATCATGAAGTTCCAAAGATATCGGGGCAAGTCTCGAAGTGGCTTGATGTGGACAAAGCTGTCATTGTAGCAAACGCAGCGAAAGTTCGCTTCGTCCGCATAGCCGCCTTCAGGCGCGCGGGCCTCTCGAGGATTTCGTCCGGAGGCCATGTCGGAAATGGCGTCATGTTCGAAGGAAGCTCGGCCGCGACCGAAGAAGCCGCCCCGTGGGGCGGCTTTTCCATTTCTGGGGTGGGGCAAGATCAGACGGGCGGGAGCGACCCGTCTTCGGCCACGCCCGCGAGGTTCGCGCTGATCTCGCCGTCGGGCTCCTGGGTCACGAACAGGATCGCCATGTCGCCCTCGGCAAGGTCGCGGTCGGGGGCGATGTTGAACTCGGTGATGGGGGTGCCTTCGGGCACCAGCACCGGCTCGTCCTCGCCGTTGTAGCTGACAACGATCACCGATCCGTCCGACGCGTTCACGACCTCGCCCACGGTGGCGTTGGTCATCAGGCTGTCCTCGGTCAGATCCCACGCGGTTTCGCCTTCCCCCGTGCCGCGCAGGGCCTCGGGGAAGACGTTGATCGAGACGGCGACCTTGCGGCCATCCTCGCCCTCGGTCGACGGGATCGACAGGAAATCGCCCTGCCGCACGTCGCCGATCTCGATATATTCGTAGACCAGAACGCTGAAGTCGTCGGTCAGGGTCACGTCATAGCTGTCGCCGCCCTGATTGGTCACCGTGACGGTGTCGCCGCTGGTCGACGTGACTTCGCCGCGCAGACGCGCGGCTTCCTGCGCGAAGGCGGGCGTCGCCAGCGCAAGGGTCGTGGTGATCATCGCTGTGGAAATCAGGGCGTTCATGGGATCCTCGTAAGTTGGTCGAAGACTCAACACCTGTTCCGCCCTTTGGTTGCAGACCGCGGGGCCACGCACGGCGCGGCCCCGGTCGCTGTCTTACTTGCGGTCGCTCGTGACCGAATCCTTCGCGGTGTCGACGGCATCTTCGACGTGACCGGCGCTTTCCTGCGCCTTGCCCTCGACCTGGTCCGCCTGGCCTTCGGCCTTCAGCCTGTCATTGTCGGTGGTGTCGCCCGCGGCCTCTTTCATCTTGCCGAGCGCGTCCTTGACCTTGCCCTTGATGGTGTTCTCGCTCATCGCGTCTCTCCATTTGCTTGCTGCAATCTGAAGGGACAACGTCAGCGCGGGGCTCGCGTTCCTGCGTCCCGAAAATCGTGATCGGGGTGGCCGCGGTCAGACCAGGCGGCTCATCTCGACGGCGGCGCGCACGAAATCCGCGAACAGGGGATGCGGCGCGAAGGGCTTGGATTTCAGCTCGGGGTGGAACTGCACGCCGATATACCAGGGATGGTCCTTGATCTCGACGATCTCGGGCAGGCGACCGTCGGGCGACATGCCCGAGAAGACCAGCCCGCTGTTTTCCAGCGCGTCCTTGTACTTGATGTCCACCTCGTAGCGGTGGCGGTGGCGTTCCTCGATCCGGTGGCTGCCGTAGATCTCGGCCACCTTCGAGCCGTCCTTCAGGCTGGCGGCGAAGGCGCCCAGCCGCATGGTGCCGCCCTTGTCGTCCAGAACGTCGCGCGCGATCTTCTGGTTGTCCTTGATCCATTCCTTCAGGTGGAAGATCACCGGCTCGAACCGGGCCTCGCCCGCCTCGTGGTCGAATTCCTGGCTGCCGGCAGTCTTCATGCCCGCCAGGTTGCGCGCGGCCTCGACCACGGCCATCTGCATCCCGAGGCAGATCCCCAGATACGGGACCTTGTGCTCGCGGGCGAATTGGGCGGCGCGGATCTTGCCCTCGGTCCCGCGCTCGCCGAAGCCGCCGGGGACGAGGATGGCGTGGAAATTCTCGAGGTAAGGGGCGGGGTCCTCGCGCTCGAACAGCTCGGCATCGACCCAGTCGATGCGGACCTTCACCCGGTTGGCCATTCCGCCGTGGGTCAGCGCCTCGGCAATGGATTTATACGCGTCCTCGAGCTGCGTGTACTTGCCGACGATGGCGACGCGCACTTCGCCCTCGGGGTTGAACACGCGGTCGGCGACGTCGTCCCAGCGGTCCAGCGTCGGCTTGGGCGCGGGCGAGATGCCGAAGGCGTCCAGCACCGCCTGGTCCAGCCCCTCGCGGTGATAGGCGAGCGGCGCCTCGTAGATCGACTTCAGGTCGTAGGCGGCGATCACGCTGTCGGGGCGCACGTTGCAGAACAGCGCCAGCTTCTCGCGCTCCTTCTCGGGGATGGGCCGTTCCGAGCGGCAGACCAGCACGTCCGGTGCGATGCCGATGGAGCGCAGTTCCTTGACCGAGTGCTGGGTCGGCTTGGTCTTCAGCTCGCCGCTGGCCGCGATCCAGGGCAGCAGGGTCAGGTGCATGAAGATGCACTGCCCGCGGGGGCGTTCCTGCCCGAACTGGCGGATGGCCTCGAAGAAGGGCAGGCCTTCGATGTCGCCCACGGTGCCGCCGATCTCGCACAGCATGAAATCGACCTCGTCGGCGCCGATGGTCAGGAAGTCCTTGATTTCGTTGGTGACGTGGGGAATGACCTGGATCGTCTTGCCCAGGTAGTCGCCCCGGCGTTCCTTCTCGAGCACCGAGGAATAGATCCGCCCCGAGCTGACGCTGTCGGTCTGGCGCGCGGCGACGCCGGTGAACCGCTCGTAATGACCGAGGTCCAGGTCGGTCTCGGCGCCGTCATCGGTGACGAAGACCTCGCCATGTTCGAACGGGCTCATCGTGCCGGGGTCGACGTTCAGGTAGGGGTCGAGCTTGCGCAGCCGCACCGAGAACCCCCGGGCCTGCAACAGCGCGCCCAGGGCGGCCGAGGCCAGGCCCTTGCCCAGCGAAGAGACGACACCGCCGGTGATGAATACGTAACGCGCCATGTGCCGACGACTCCCGTGACTGGTGGCCCGATCGGCCAAAAATCCTGCTTAAGGGGCGATCCGACATCGCCCCATCACGGGATTTGAGCATTACAAGGTATGCGGACCCGTCGCAACAGGGACGCAGGATGATGTGGCCCTTATTCCGCGCGGGGCGGCAGGGCGGGCGCATCGCCGGCGGACGGCGGCAGAAGGCCGCTGCCATCGGGCAGGGACGGTGCGGGAGCGCTGTCCTCGGTCTCGGACGTGCCGCCCAGACGGTCGATGACCGACGTTCCGGCGCTCTGATCGGCGGCGATGATCGTCAGCGTGATCGAGGTGGCGATGAACGCGATCGCCAGCGCCCAGGTCAGCTTGCCCAGGGCCGTTGCCGCGCCGCGCGCGGACATCGCGCCGCCACCGCCGCCCATCCCGAGGCCGCCGCCTTCGGACCGCTGCAGCAGCACCACGCCGATAAGGCACAGCGCCAGGATCAGGTGGACGACAAGCACGATATTTTGCATGGGGCAAAGGCCTTCGCGGTCAGGGACAGGCGGTATCTAAAGGCCAAGCCGCGAACCCGCAACCCCGAGAAACCGGCCCCGCGCGATTGCGGGTTTCCCACGCGGCGAGGGGTCTGTATGGAAGGCACGCAATTTCCGCATGATAGGATACGGCACATGGCCAACGTAGTGGTGGTGGGCGCCCAGTGGGGCGACGAAGGCAAGGGCAAGATCGTCGACTGGCTGTCCGAGCGGGCCGACGTGATCGCCCGGTTCCAGGGCGGACACAACGCGGGCCACACGCTGGTCATCGATGGCGAGGTCTACAAGCTGCACGCCCTGCCATCCGGCGTGTTGCGGCGCGGCAAGCTCAGCGTCATCGGCAACGGTGTCGTGCTGGACCCCTGGCACCTCGTGTCCGAGATCGAGGGAATCCGCGCGCAGGGCGTCGAGATCACGCCCGAGACGTTGATGATCGCCGAGAACACGCCGCTGATCCTGCCCTTCCACGGCGAGCTGGATCGCGCGCGCGAGAACCAGGCGAGCGTGGCCAAGATCGGCACCACCGGCCGCGGCATCGGCCCCGCCTACGAGGACAAGGTGGGCCGCCGCGTGATCCGCGTGGCCGACTTGGCCGACAACAAGACGCTGGAGACGCGTGTCGACCGCGCGCTGATCCACCACAATGCCCTGCGCAGCGGGCTCGGGCTCGAGCCCATCGACCGCGACGCGCTGCTGGCCAAGCTCCGCGAGGTGGCGCCCGAGATCCTGCCGTTCGCCGCGCCGGTCTGGAAGGTGCTGGGCGAGAAGCGCGCGCAGGGCAAGCGCATCCTGTTCGAGGGCGCGCAGGGCGCGCTGCTGGACATCGATTTCGGCACCTATCCCTATGTCACCTCGTCGAACGTGATCGCGGGTCAGGCGCCCACCGGCACCGGCATGGGGCCGCACGCGGCGGGGTTCGTTCTGGGCATCGTGAAAGCCTACACGACCCGTGTGGGCGAAGGGCCGTTCCCGACCGAGCTGCACGATGCCGATGGCCAGATGCTGGGCGAGCGGGGCCACGAGTTCGGCACGACCACCGGGCGCAAGCGCCGCTGTGGCTGGTTCGATGCCTGCCTGGTGCGCCAGACCTGCGCCATCTCGGGCATCTCGGGCATCGCTCTGACCAAGCTCGACGTGCTGGACGGGTTCGACACGCTGAAGATCTGCGTTGGCTACGACCTGGATGGCGAACGGCTGGACTACCTGCCCACCGCGTCGGACAAGCAAGCGCGCTGCACCCCCATCTACGAGGAAATGCCGGGCTGGTCCGAGACCACCGCCGGCGCCCGCAGCTGGGCCGACCTGCCGGCGAACGCCATCAAGTATGTCCGCCGCGTGGAAGAGCTGATCGGCTGCCCGGTCGCCATGCTGTCGACCTCGCCCGAGCGCGAGGACACGATCCTCGTCAAAGATCCTTTCGCGGACTAACCCCATGGCGCTGTCGCACAAGGCCAAACGCCGCTGGTCGCTGGTGATCCTGCTGGTTCTGCTGCCGGTTTATATCGTCGTGGCGTCGAGCATCATCACCTGGCTGGGCCGCCCGCCGATCTTCGTCGAGCTGCTGGTCTACCTGGTCCTCGGCGTGCTCTGGGCGCTGCCGTTCAAGAACGTGTTCAAGGGCGTGGGCCAGCGCGACCCCGACGATGACGGGGCTTAACCCGATTGCCGGCCTGGAATGAGAAACGGCGCCCCGCGGGGCGCCGTTTCCGTTTCTTGCCTTGGTATGTGGCTCAGCTGCCGGTGGCGCGGGCGCGCTCGATCATCTCGGCGCTGTCGTCCACCGCGAACTGGCCCTTGCCGACCTTGCGGATCCGGCCCGAGCGCAGCAGCTGGCCGAAGCTTTGCAGCCCCTGCTCGCGGGTGATCTCACCCTCGGCGGCGCTGGCGGCGCGGCGCAGGATGGTCGGGCGCGAAACGCCCTCCTGCCCCTCGACGATCTTGGCATAGACCGCCGCGGCCTCGAGCATGTCGGGCAGTTCCTTCGCGCCGACCCGGGCGGCGAAATCGCGGAAGCTTTCGCCATCCAGGGCCTTGGCGGCGGTCGGCCGGGCGGCCGAAACCCGCTGCGGGCGGCTGGGCGTGATCGTCATGGACCGGCGCGGCTTCACCTCGCTGTCGACCCGCTGTTCCGAGACCAGCACCAGCGGCGCCGGGCGGCTGGGGATGTCGGCCTGCGGGCGGCCCGTGCGGCCACCGTCGGCCTTGGGCGCGGGGCGCGAGGGGCGCACCACCTGGGCCAGGTCGTCGCGGAACTGGCTGATCGCCTCGGCGTCTTCCTCCTGCCGCTTGTCGCGCAGCTTGCCGTCGGCCTTGGTCGCGGCCACGGCGGCCTTCAGATGCGCGATGGCCGACCGGCGGCGGTTGCCCTCGGCGTCGCCCAGTTGCGCGTTGGTCTTGTCCAGCAGGCGCTTGAGGGCTTCTTCGCCTTCGTTCTGGGGCGCGGCGTCGGTTGCCTGGTCGTCCGCGTCGTCCTGGTCCTCGTCGGAGGCGGCCTCGACCGCTTCGTCCTCGTCCCAGGTCTCGCCGGTCTCTTCGGCGATCAGCTCGTCGAGCGACCGCATCTGGCGCGGCTCGGACGGGGCGTCGGCCTCGGCGGTTTCGCCGGCCTCGGCGCGGCGCGCCTCGCGTTCGACCTCGGCCAGTTCGGCGACAAGGTCGTCCTCGTCCTCGGCGTCGAGCCCCGAGGCGCTGACCAGGTCGCGGATACCGGCGGACAGGTCGTCGTCGTCTTCGCTGGTCGAGCTGTCCGCGTCGGCCTGGGCGACCTCTTCCCCGTCGGCATGATCGTCCGCTGCCGCCGAGAACATGTTGTCGTCCTCGTCGCCATCGCCGTCCCTCCGCTCGGACCGGTCGTCTTCGTCGTCTTCGGCCATGAGGCCGGCGATCAGCGTGTCGGCGCCGTCATCGTCCAGGTCCTCGTCGCTGAGGTCTTCTTCGGCCTCGGCCGTCAACGGCTCGGTCCCGTCATCGTCGATGTCGATCTCGGCGGTCAGGTCGTCCCCGGCGTCGTCGTCGTCCTCGATCTCCTCGATGTCGCCGGCTGCCAGCGCAGCCTCGAAATCGCTACGCTTGAGCTTGATGACCCGCGCCACGGGGGCGGCGGGACGCGCCTGCTGCGGGGGCAGGGGCGCGGCATCGTCTTCGATGGCGTCGGCGTTGGCCACGACCGCGGCGTCGGCGTCGGCGTCCTCGAAAGTGTCGGCGTCGGCTTCGGCCGCCTCGGGGTCGTCAATGTCGCTCTCGGCGGTGTCGACATCGTCCATGTCGGCAACCAGGGCCTCGGCCTCATCGGCCTCATCGGCCTCATCGGCCTCATCGGCGTCGTCCTGCGCAGCCTCGATGGCGGCCAGCTCGGCGGCGATGGCCTCGGCCTTGGCCCGGGCACGTTCGGCTTCGGCGTGCGCCTTCTCCTCGGCGCGGGTCCGCTCGATGGCGGCGAGTTCGGCCTCGGCCGCCTCGGCCTTCAGACGAGCCACTTCGGCGCGTTCGGCTTCGGCCTTTGCGCGGGCCTCTTCCTCGGCGCGCTCGGCTTCGGCCTTTGCGCGGGCATCTTCCTCGGCGCGCTCGGCTTCGGCCTTCGCGCGGGCTTCTTCCTCGGCGCGCTCGGCTTCGGCCTTCGCACGGGCTTCTTCCTCGGCGCGCTCGGCCTCGGCCTTTGCGCGGGCTTCTTCCTCGGCACGCTCGGCTTCGGCCTTCGCGCGGGCTTCTTCCTCGGCGCGCTCGGCTTCGGCCCTTGCGCGGGCTTCTTCCTCGGCGCGCTCGGCTTCGGCCTTTGCACGGGCTTCTTGCTCGGCGTCGTCCGGTTCATCCTCTGCCACCGTGGGCTCGGCCGGAACCGAGAGGTCGTCCATCAGCGGCATCTCTTCGGACGCGGCGTCTGCCCGATCCTCGTCGGACGCATCATCGGTGAAGGCCGCGTCGATGTCATCGCTGACCACCGCGTCCTCGATCCCGTCGTCGGGGGCCGTGTTCTGCGCCTCGGCGCGGGCCTTGGCGACCACGGCGCGGATGCGGCTGAGCTTGTCGGCCACGCTGTCACCCGATGCAGCGGCGGCCGGCGCGGGAGGCGTGTAGTCCTCGGCCGGGGCCGCGGCGGCGGGCTTGGACGGCGCGGAGAGCGGCGCGGGCAGCGCGCTGTCCTGTTCCATCTGGCGCAGGACGACACCGTTCTTGGCGATACGCGCCTCGACCCGCTTCTGCACCTCGCGCTCGGCGATCTGGTGCAGCATCTGCGCGTCGGGCTGGGGCGGTTCTGCCCCGAAATACCTGTCCTCGGCGGCCAGATCGCGGAAATACTCGGCGATCGACTGCATCGTGTTGAAGGGTTGGTCGAACCCTTCGAGGGTGCACGAAAACGTGCCGTAGGACACGGTCAGAATTTTGTTCGATCCAGTCATCGGCATCTCGCTTTCTTTCCCGATCAGGCAAGGAAAGGTTTACCACGCATTGGTTCCCAGAAATGAACAGAACCAAGAAAGTTGCGGTATCTTTTCGCGGCCTAAATGTGGCCCTCAATGATGATTTGTAAGTATCGGGCAGGAATGACCGGAAATCGAGATCTTTCGAAAGCCCTTACTTTGCTGGGCGGCGGCGCATCCGATCCCGCCGATCTGGCCGAGTCGCTGGCCCGCGCGCCCGGTCTCGTGGCGCTGGACGGCGGGGCCGACGTGGCGCTGGCCGCGGGTCACACGCCGGCGCTGACCATCGGCGACATGGATTCGATTTCGGGAACGGCGCTCGCGGCGCTGCCGCCCGACAGCGTCATCCGGGTCGACGAGCAGGACACGACCGATTTCGAGAAGGGGCTGAGCCGGGTCTCGGCGCCGCTGATCCTGGGCGTGGGATTCACGGGCGGGCGGCACGACCACATGCTGGCGGCGCTGTCGGTGCTGGTCCGGCTGCGCCCGCCCTGCGTTCTGCTGGGCGGCGAGGACGTGATCTTCGCCGCGCCGCGCCGGGTGATGCTGGACCTCGCGCCCGGGACCCGGGTGTCACTGTTTCCGCTTGCGCCGGTCACCGGGCGGTCGCGGGGGCTGGAATGGCCCATCGACGGTCTGACTCTGTCGCCCGTGGGCCGGGTCGGGACATCGAACCGCGCCCTTGGCCCGGTCGAGCTGTCCTTCGACGGGCCGGGGCCGATCGTGCTGCTGCCGCGCAGCTGTCTCGACCAGGCCATCGCGGCCGTGACGGCCTAGCAATTCGGGACGTTCACCGCGAGGCCGCCCAGGGACGTTTCCTTGTACTTCTCGCTCATGTCGTTGCCGGTCTGGCGCATGGTCTCGATCGCGGCGTCCAGCGGCACCAGGTGCACGCCGTCGCCGCGCAGGGCCAGCGACGCGGCGCTGACGGCCTTGATGGTGCCAAGCCCGTTGCGTTCGATGCAGGGCACCTGGACCAGCCCGCGAATGGGGTCGCAGGTCATGCCCAGGTGATGCTCCAACGCGATTTCGGCCGCGTTCTCGATCTGCCGGGGCGTGCCGCCCAGCACGGCGCACAGCCCCGCGGCCGCCATGGCCGACGCGCTGCCCACCTCGGCCTGGCAGCCGCACTCGGCGCCCGAGATCGAGGCGTTGTGCTTGACCAGTCCGCCGATGGCCGCGGCGGTGAGCAGGAACTCGGGCACCTGCCGCCGCGACGCGCCGGGCATGTGGTCCAGCCAGTAGCGGATCGTCGCAGGCACCACGCCCGCCGCGCCGTTCGTGGGCGCGGTGACGACCTGGCCGCCGGCGGCGTTCTCCTCGTTCACCGCCATGGCATAGGCGCTCATCCAGTCCAGCATGACGTGGGGCGCGGCCTGGTTGCGCCCGTGCTCGGCCTTCAGCGCATCGAAGATGCCCGCCGCGCGCCGCCGCACGTTCAGCCCGCCAGGCAGGGTGCCGTTGGTGGTCAGTCCGCGGTCGATGCACTCGGCCATGACCTGCCAGATCCGGTCGAGCCCGCGGTCCAGATCGCCCCCGCTGCGGCGTGACAGCTCGTTCTTGCGTTTCATGGCGGCGATGGAGAGGCCCGAGCTCTCGGCCATCTCGACCATCTGTGCGGCGGTCTTGAACGGGTAGGGCACGGGCGGTCCGGTGTCGGTATCCGCGCCCTCGGCCAGTTCGCGGTCGGTCAGCACGAAGCCCCCGCCGACCGAGTAGAAGACCTGCTGCACCAGCGTGTCGCCCTGCGCGTCACGGGCCAGCAGGACCATGCCGTTGGCGTGGCCGGGCAGGGCGGTCTCATAATCGAAGCGCAGATCCTTCTCGGGATCGAATCCCATGCGCGGCAGCCCCTCGGGCGCGACGGAGCGGCGCGCGGCGATGTCGGAAAGGGCTGCCTCGGCCGCCTCGGCGTCGAAATCCTCGGGCGTGAAGCCGGCCAGCCCGAGGATCACCGCCCGGTCCGTGGCGTGGCCCTTGCCGGTGAACGCAAGGCTGCCGTGCAGAACCGCCCCCACCGACGCCGGCGTGAACGGCCCCGCGCGCAACTGGTCGAGGAAACGCGCGGCGGCCACCATGGGCCCCATGGTGTGCGAGGACGACGGGCCGATCCCCACCTTGAACATTTCGAAGACCGACAGGAACATGGCGGCTCCTTCTGATTTGGCACGCGGCCAGATTGATCCATGGGGCCGCGCGCGCAAGGGGGCGCGGCTTTGCCATGGCCCCGGCGGGCGTCACCGCTTATAAGGCCGGCGAACCATCCGAGAGGTCCCGCCCATGTCCGCACAGCTTTCGCCCATCGACACCGCGAAATTCGTCGCTGCAAAGCGCGCTTGCGACTTCGTCGAGAACGGGATGCGCGTCGGGCTCGGCACCGGGTCGACCGCCGCGTGGCTGGTGCGCTGCCTGGGCGAGATGGTCGAGAAGGACGGCCTGCGCATCAAGGGCGTGCCGACCTCGACCCGCACGGCCGAGCTGGCGCGCAGCGTCGGCATCGACGTCATCGCGCTGGACGAGGCGAAGTGGCTGGACCTGACCATCGACGGCGCGGACGAGTTCGACAACGAACTGAACCTCATCAAGGGCGGCGGCGGCGCGCTGCTGCAGGAGAAGATCGTCGCCACCGCGTCGGACCGGATGATCGTCATCGCCGACAAGTCCAAGCATGTCGAGACGCTGGGCGCCTTTCCCCTGCCGGTCGAGGTGATCCCGTTCGGCTGGCAGACCACCAAGGCGCTGGTCGAGGAGACCGTCAGCGCGCTGGACGTCCTGGGCGACCAGGTGACCCTGCGCATGGATGGTTCACGGCCCTACGTCACCGACGAAGGCAACCACATTCTCGACCTGCACCTGAACCGCATCGGCAATGCCCGGCAACTGGCGCTGGTCATCAACCAGATCCCCGGCGTCGTCGAGAATGGCCTGTTCATCGACATTTGCGACGTGGTGGTGCTGGGCCATGGCGACGGGCGGGTCGAGGTGCGGGACATCAACGATGGCACCACGCAGGAGGACCGGATCGATTTCGTCGATACCGAGAACCTCTTTTCCGACCTGAACGACTGAGCGCGGAGTAACCATGTCTGAATTCGACTACGACCTGTTCGTGATCGGCGGCGGCTCGGGCGGGGTGCGCGCCGCACGCACCGCCGCCGCGACCGGCGCCCGCGTGGCCCTGGCCGAGGAAAGTCGCATGGGGGGCACCTGTGTGATCCGCGGCTGCGTGCCCAAGAAGATCATGGTCTTCGCCTCGGAATACCCCGAGGCCATCGCCAACGCGCAGGCCTATGGCTGGGACGCCAGCATCGGCGCCTTCGACTGGCCCGACTTCCGCACGCGCCTGCACAAGGAGCTGAACCGGCTGGAAGAGGTCTATCGCTCGATGCTGAAGAAGTCGGAGGTCGAGATCTACGACAGCCGCGCGACACTGGCAGACCCGCACACAGTGAATCTGGCGGATGGCGGGACGAAGACCGCCAAGCACATCCTGATCGCCACCGGCGGCCACCCCGTGCGGCCCGAAGTGCCGAATGCCGACCTGGGTCTCGTGTCCAACGACATCTTCCTTCTCGAACAGCTGCCCGAGCGCATCCTGATCGTCGGCGGCGGCTATATCGCCTGCGAATTCGCCTGCATCCTGCACGGGCTTGGGGTCGAGGTCGAAATGTACCTGCGCGGCGCCCAGGTGCTGCGCGGCTTCGACGAAGAGGCGCGCGGCCTCGTGGCCGAGATGATGCGCGACCGCGGGATCGGCATCCACACCGGCACCAATATCGCCGAGATGGACCTGGCCGAGAACGCCGACCACCGGCCCAAGGGCACGCAATCGGACGCCGCCATGGGGGCGCCCGCCAATGACGGGATGTCCCGCACTCTGGGCGAGAACCCCAGGTCGCGCACCGAGGATGCCGCCGGCAAGAAGATCTGGGTGAAATCGACGTCGGGGCGCGAGAACGTCTATGACCACGTCTTCTTCGCCACCGGCCGCAAGCCGTCGACGGATGGCCTCGGGCTCGAGGATCTGGGCGTGAAGCTGGGCCGGTCCGGCAATATCGAGGTGGACGAATATTCCCAGACCTCGGTGCCGTCGATCTATGCCATCGGCGACGTGACCGGCCGGGTCGAACTGACGCCGGTCGCCATCCGCGAGGGCATGGCCTTCACCGAAACCGTGTTCAAGGGCAACCCGACCCCCGTGGACCACGAGATGATCCCGTCGGCCGTGTTCACGCAGCCCGAGCTGGGTACCGTCGGCATGACCGAAGAAGAGGCCCGCGAGGACCGCGAGATCGAGGTCTACTGCACCTCGTTCCGTCCCATGCAGACCGCCTTCATCGATCGGCCCGAACGCACGCTGCTGAAGCTGGTGGTGGACCGCGAGACCCGCGTGGTGCTGGGCTGTCACATCGTCGCAGATGCCGCGGGCGAGATGATCCAGCTGGCCGGCATTGCCGTGAAGGCGGGCCTTACCAAAGAGCAGTTCGACGCCACTTGCGCGGTTCATCCGACCATCGGTGAAGAACTCGTGACCATGCGCGAGCCGACGCGAACGGGTTGAAGTTTGGCCCCGATTGCCCAATTGGATACGATACCCATACGACCGAAGACGATCGACAAAAAGGCGACAGCAAGCATGGCGAACAATAACGGCGGCCCTTGGGGAGGCGGCTCGGGTGGCTCGGGCGGCGGCAATCGCGGAAACGGCGATGACCGGCGGCCCGGCAATCGGCGCCCGGGCGATGGACCGCAAGTTCCCGACATCGACGAAATCGTACGCAAGGGCCAGCAGCAGCTGAAGGTGCTGATGGGCGGCCGTGGCGGCAACAATCGCCCCAACGGCTCGGGCGGCGACGGCGGCCCCGGCATGGGGCGCAACGGCTTCGTGGTCGGCGGGCTCGTGCTGATCGGTCTCTGGCTCTTCGCCAGCTTCTACACGGTCCGCCCCGAAGAGCAGTCGGTGGAATTGTTCCTCGGCGAATATTCCTCGACCGGCAATCCGGGCCTGAACTTCGCGCCCTGGCCCGTCGTCACCGCCGAGGTGATCCCGGTCACCCGCGAACAGACCGAGGAGCTGGGCATCGGCCGCGGATCGAACCAGGACGACGGCCTGATGCTGACCACCGACGAGAACATCGTCGACATCGACTTCGAGGTGGTCTGGAACATCCGCGATCCCGCCCAGTTCCTGTTCAACCTGGCCGAGCCGCAGGCGACCATCCGCGCCGTCTCCGAATCGGCCATGCGCGAGGTCATCGCCCAGTCCGAGCTGGCGCCGATCCTGAACCGCGACCGCGACCTGATCGCCAACACCGTGCAGGAACTGATCCAGTCGACGCTCGACAGCTACGACTCGGGCGTGAACATCGTGCGTCTGAACCTCGACAAGGCCGACCCGCCCGCCGAGGTGATCGACGCCTTCCGCGACGTGCAGGCCGCCGAACAGGAGCGCGACCGGCTTGAGCGTCAGGCCGACGCCTACGCCAACCAGGCGCTGGCCGATGCGCGAGGTGAATCCGCGCAGATCCTGGAAGAGGCCGAAGCCTACCGCGCCCAGACCGTCAACGAGGCGCAGGGTGAGGCAAGCCGCTTCACGGCCGTGCTGGGCGAGTACCAGAAGGCACCCGAGGTGACGCGCAAGCGGCTGTATCTTGAAACGATGGAGCAGGTTCTGGGACGGGTCGACAAGGTGATCCTCGATGAACAGGCCGGTGGTGGCGCCGGGCAGGGTGTCGTGCCCTACCTGCCGCTCAATGATCTGAACCGCCGTTCCGGTAACCAGACCCAGACCAACGGAGGGTCGAACTGATGCGTAAATCCTATGTGGCCCTCGCCCTTGCGGCCCTTGCCCTCGTTGGTATCAGCGGCGCGGTCTTCATCGTGGACGAGCGTGAAAAGGCGCTTGTGCTCCAGTTCGGCCAGATCCGCGCCGTGAAGGAAGAGCCCGGGCTCGCGTTCAAGCTGCCCATCATCCAGGAGGTCGTGCGTTACGACGACCGCATCCTGTCGCTGGACACCGATCCGATCGAGGTCACGCCCAGCGATGACCGCCGTCTCGTGGTCGATGCCTTCGCGCGCTACCGCATCGCCGATGTCGAGCAGTTCCGCCGCGCCGTGGGCGTGGGCGGCGTGCGCTCGGCCGAAAGCCGGCTGGCGTCGATCCTGACCACCCAGACCCGCGCCGTGCTGGGTTCGGACGGTGTCACGTCGAACACCATCCTGTCCTCGGACCGCGCCGCGCTGATGACGCGGATCCGCGACCAGGCCCGGCTGCGCGCCAACGCGCTGGGGCTCGAGGTGATCGACGTGCGGCTGAAGCAGACCGCGCTGCCCGACCAGAACCTCGCCGCGACGTTCGACCGGATGCGCGCCGAGCGCGAACGCGAAGCCACCGACGAGCGGGCCCGCGGTGAAGAAGCAGCGCAGCGCGTCCGCGCGCAGGCCGACCGGACCCGGGTCGAGCTGGTCTCCGAGGCCGAGCGCGAAGCGCAGATCGCCCGCGGTGAGGCCGACGCCGAGCGCAACGCGATCTTCGCCGAGGCGTTCGGATCGGACCCGGAGTTCTTCCAGTTCTATCGCTCGCTCACGGCCTACGACCGTTCGCTGCAGGGGCAGAATTCGACGCTGGTCCTGTCGCCCGACAGCGAGTTCTTCGACTACCTCAAGTCGGACAATCCGCGCGACGTGAACATCCAGGCCGTCGCGTCCGCGCCGTCGGAGGCGTCCGATGAAAGCGGGTCCGCGGACGAGGCCGATGCCGGCCCCACGGTCGAGCTGCCCGCCACGACGGATGACGACGCTTCCGAGGAAACGGCCACCAACTGATGGCGACGATCCTCCTGGCCATAGGCCTTGTACTGATTATCGAGGGGCTGGTGTTCGCACTGGCCCCTTCGCGTCTAGAGGACCTTCTGGCGGCCCTGAAGCAGATGCCGATCGAGACGCGCCGCCTGGTGGGGTTCGGGGCGCTGACCCTGGGCGTGATCCTGGTGGCGTGGGCACGGTCGCTGGGCGCCTGAGCACCGGCGGATTGTCCGCCGGCGCCATGTTACGGTCTGTCACGCTGCTTTGAGTGCCCGTCATCACCCGTTGTGTTGAACAAATCACAGCCTACATTCTAAGCACATGACATCTTGCGCGGCCCGCCGCTTATTCCGTGGCCCCGCGACAGGCGACATTCTCAACCCGTAAGGAGAGACGACGCGTGACGTCCCAAGCAATCACATTCAGGCCCGTCCGCAGCACCATGCGGCAATGGCTGTCCGCCCTCATGCTGGGCGGCGCCCTGGTTCTGACCCAGACGGTCACGGCCAAGGCAACCCCCGAAACCTTTGCACCGCTGGCCGAGCAGATCTCGGACTCGGTCGTGAACATCACCACGTCCACCACCGTCGCGGCCCGTTCGGGACCCGCGCCGCAGATCCCCGAGGGTTCGCCCTTCGAGGACTTCTTCCGCGACTTCATGGACCGCGCCCCCGGTGGCGAGGGTCAGCGTCCGCGCCGCAGCCAGGCGCTGGGCTCGGGCTTCGTGATCTCGGAAGACGGCTTCATCGTGACCAACAACCACGTCATCGACGGCGCCGACGAGATCAATATCGAGTTCTTCAACGGCGAAGAGCTTCCGGCCGAGGTGATCGGCACGGACCCCAAGACGGACATCGCGCTTCTGAAGGTTGACAGCGATGCGCCCCTTCAGCCGGTTCCGTTCGGCAACAGCGACGAGGCGCAGGTCGGCGACTGGGTCATGGCCATGGGCAACCCGCTGGGGCAGGGCTTTTCGGTCTCGGCCGGTATCGTGTCGGCCCGCAACCGTGCGCTCAGCGGTACCTATGACGACTACATCCAGACCGACGCCGCCATCAACCGCGGCAACTCGGGCGGCCCGCTGTTCAACATGGACGGCGAAGTCGTCGGCGTGAACACCGCGATCCTGTCGCCCAACGGCGGCTCCATCGGCATCGGCTTCGCCATGTCGTCGAACGTGGTGACCAAGGTCGTCGACCAGCTGCAGGAATTCGGCGAGACCCGCCGCGGCTGGCTGGGCGTGCGCATCCAGGACGTGACCGACGATATCGCTGAAAGCATCGGTCTCGAAACCGCCGAGGGCGCGCTGGTCACCGACGTGCCCGAAGGTCCCGCGATGGAAGCCGGCATGGAAGCGGGCGACGTGATCGTGTCGTTCAACGGCAATGACATCGAGGACACCCGCGAGCTTGTCCGCCGCGTGGGCGATGCCGCGGTCGGCGCCGAGGTCCCCGTCACCGTGTTCCGTGAAGGCGACGAGGTCGAGCTGACCGTCGTCCTGGGACGCCGGGAAGAGGCCGAGGCCGTGCCCGCCGCGATGAGCAGCGACGACGCGGAAGAGCCGTCCGAGACCGAGCTTCTGGGCATCACCGTCGCCCCCCTGACCGACGAGATGCGCGAAGAGCTGGGCGTGTCGAACGGCATGGACGGCCTCGCCGTGACCGAGGTCTCCGAGGACAGCGACGCGTTCGAGAAAGGCATCCGTGCCGGTGACGTCATCACCGAGGCGGGCCAGGAAAAGGTCGCATCGGCCTCGGATCTCGAGGCGCGTGTCGAAGCCGCGCAGGAAGCCGGCCGCAAGTCGATCCTGCTGCTGATCCGCCGCGGCGGCGAACCGCGGTTCGTGGCCCTGCCGATCGAATGATCCGCGTGACCTGATCCGGAACACCAAAACGGCCCCCTCGGGGGCCGTTTCTCGTTTTCGGGTCGCGGGACAGGTCAGGCGTCCGGGAAGGTCGGCTTGCCGTCCCAACACGGCATCGAGAGTGGCGCATCCGGGTCGCCCACCTCGTGGCATTTTCCCAGAAGCCAGCCCTTCGCCTCGATGCCCGAGCGTCCCGTCATCGCACCGGTCGACATCCCCAACGATAGGAACCCGGCCACCAAGGCCGAGGCCGCCGATGTGCCGCCGAACCGGCTGAAATAAGATCCGAACTCCCTGATCGGGGCGCCGGCTGGGTCGGTCGGGACCGAGCCGCCCGAATACCCCGCCGGACCCGGCACGTCCGTGCTGATGATGTCGAACCGCGAATACTTGGCGTTGTCGTTGTCGGACGGGACGCCGGTGGGATCGTAGTCCGGTGCGCTTTCGTCCAGGCGGATCTCGGTCGCGTCGAAGACCTCGGCGTCGTTGCTGGGCGCCGCCACGGTGACACCGCGCGCGGGGGCGAAGCCGCTGCGCTGCCCCTTGGCGTTCACGGCGCCGACCGAGATGATCCCGTTATGGTCCGTGGCCAGGTTCGCGGGGTAGATCCCGCCATCCTCGGCGGCGTTCCCCGCCGCGCACACCACCGGGCGACGATGGGACACGGCGACGATCAGGGCGGCCAGTTCGCTCCAGAGATCGGCCTCGCCTTCGACGGGGGCGACCTGCCGCACCATGTCGCCGAGACTGCGGTCGCCGATCTTGATGTCGTCCAGTTCGGGCACGGTGCGGCCCGGGTCGGCGATCACCCGGGGCAGCAGGACGACATCCGCGCCCACGAGGTCGGCGTAGAGGAACGCGAGGATCAGGCTTTCCGGCGCCGGGTCGAAATTGGTCGACACCTGGATGATCCGGCACATGGGATCGACACCGCTGTAGGGCAGCGGCAGGTCGGCGGTTCCGCCGCCGGGCAGGGCCTGCTTGGCGATGGCGGGGCGGGCGCCGACCAGCCCGGCGATGTTGGTGCCATGGGCCGAAAACATCGGCGACACGCAGGGCTGCACGCCGAGGTGATGCGCGGCCGAGCCCGAGGACAGCCTGTCCACCAGCTCGGCCAGCAAGCCCGAACTGCGGGGCAGTCCGTCGGCGATCGTCGTCGTCCAGTCCAGCGGCAGCGCGCCGATCTGGTCCTGCCCCTCGGGCAGGTAGGGAAAGGATCCCAGCCGCGCCGAGAACAGGTCCAGCGACAGGTCGCGGTCGATCACGTCGGCAAGGTTCGGATGGTCCGGCGCGGCCGAGGTGTCGATGACGACCACCTTCGTGGGTCTCTCGGGCTTGGACAGCGCCCAGCCGCGCGGGGCATGATCCGCGTCCAGCACGCCGAGGGTGACGAGGTGCCACAGCGCATCGTAATGCAGCGCGGCGGGGGCGGGAGCCGGGGTTGGCGCGGTCATCACAGCCACTCCGCCTGGGCGGCCAGCATCTGTTCGGCGCAGACCTGTTCCAGCACCGGCGCCACCATCCGCGCCAACGCGTACCCGGCCGCCGTGTCCGAGGCGTAGTGCAACCCGGCCCATTCGCGGTTCTCGGCGATGCGGCGCGCTGTCACGAACATCTCGGAGCTTGCCGGGTGTTCGGGCAGCACGCGCGAGAACAGGAACGCGACCGAGAATGACTGGAACGAATGGTTCGACGGGTACGACTGGTGCGCCGGGTTCGGCAGCAGGGGTCGCAGCCGCGGCTCGACCTGGTTCGGTCGGAGCACGCCGAAGCGATCCTTGTACCGCAAGCCGATCTCGTCCGTCAGGGCGAGGATCAGGTAGAACAGGCTTTCGGTCGCGCCGTAGTCCCCCAGTTCCTCGATCCCCAGCGGCCGAAGATAGCCCGACAGCTCCAGCCCGGCTTCGCGGTGGATCTCTTCGTGGCGTTGGGCCTCGGCCGGGCTGCGGCGCAGCGCCTGCTTGATCAGCAGGTCCACCGCCTCGCGCCGCAGATCGTCCAGCCCGGGCGGCGGCGCCAGCGGCAGCGCCATCCACTGGTCGGCCAGCTCGTGCAGTTTCCGGCGTTCGCGCCAGGGTTCCTGCATCCCGCCGTCGGGCGCGGCGTCGAGCATCCGGTTGCGGTTCCTGTTGCGGTTCCGGTTCCTGTTGCGATTACGATTGCGGTTCCTGTTGCGGTTGCGGTTGCGGTTCAGCGCCAGCACCGACAGCACACCGCCCGCCCCGGCGGCGACCTGCGGATCGGCGACCGGTTGCGCCGAGGTGTCGTTCAGCAGGAGCCCGGTCGGCGTGACGGTAAAGCGGTTCGCCGCGAGAATGTCGTGTAGTCCCATGGATGGCCCCCCTCAGCCGGAAATGCGCCGAACCGCGGCGATCAGGTCATCCTCGCGGTCGGACTGGGAAATGCGGAAGCGGGCTTTCTGCACCGCGGGATCGGTAAAATCGGGATCGCGCAGCAAAAGCCCGTCGTAGACCTGGCGCGCCTCGTCCTCGCGGTCGGTCTTGGACAGGTTGACCACGAGGTATCGCATTGCCGCCGCGAAGCGCGGCTGCTTCGACAGGGCGGCCCGGCTGGCGGCGATGGCCTGCCCGTGCTGGCCCGCCATCGTGGCCGCCATCGCCAGCGTCGTGTCGTAGCTGTAGCTGAGCGGGCTGTAGGCCCCGATCGATACCGCGCGGCGGGCGGACTCGATGGCCGTGGCGAAATCCCCCGCGTACAGCCGGTTGAGCGCGTAGTGATCCCACACGAAGGCCTGGTGCGGGTTCAGTTGCAAGGCGCGTTCCAGCAGGCCGCGCGCCTGTTCGTGGTCGCGCAGCACGTAGCCGACCGCGTGCCCGAGACAGGCCAGCGCGATCGCGTTGAAGGGCGAATCGCGCAGCACGTCGGCGACGATGGCCCGGGTCTCGTCCTCGCCGGTCTTCGCCAGCGAGCCCAGGTTCTCGCCCACGCGAAAGCTGGTGGCATAGGCCGAGAGCGCGGGCATCAGGACGCCGCCCTGGCTGTCCTGCGCCCCGGCCAGCAACGTCTCGGCATTGTGCAGCGCGTTGCGGTCCAGGCGGAACATCATGTTCAGCGCGGTGTAGCCGGTCAGCAGCGTCGAGGCGCCTTGCTGCGCGGGCGCGGGCCGGCGCCGCTCGATCTCGCGCGACAGGCGGTCGGCGTTCTGGGTGACGAAGCCGGCCAGGATCTGGCTGTCGGGGGTCAGCACCTCGGACCGGTCGGCCTGGATCGACTGGCTCCAGGCCAGGGTCATCGTCTCGGCCAGGTGGAAAAAGAAGGTCAGCGTCAGCGAGCCGTGTACCTGCAGGGTGCGCACCCGCAGGAAGTACTCGGTATCGCCGGCACCGATCAGCCGGTCCGATGGCCCGCCCGCATCGCGGAAATCGTAGACGGCGATGGGATGAAGCTCGCCCAGGTTGCGCACGACGGATTCGATCAGGTGGTCGGCGACGAAGGCCGTTTGGTCGTCGCAGCCCTGCTGGATATGCGGCATGAGGCCAAGCGAAACGCGCCCGGCCTGCGGCATGGCGGGGGTGGCCGGCGGGGCGCTTTTCGGAGTGGGAACGGTTGCCGGCGCCCGCGCGGCCCGTTCGGCCAGCCGCTCGCGCGTCTCGTACCACCCCTGACGCTCCATGAGCAGCCAGTCCTCGAACTCGGGGTCGCCGATATCAATGCCTTCCAGGAGGTCGACCTCTTCCGAAAGGCGGGCCGATGACAGCGTCGAAGGATCCTCTTCGACGGCGTGGACATCGATCCACAGCGCGCCGGTGCGCAGGCCGAGGGTGTGGCGGTCGACCTCGAGGATCTGGTCGAACAAATCGCCCAGGTCGCGGCGCAGCTCGAAGATCGTCTGCCGCAGGCTGGTCGAGGCGTTCCGGTCGCTGCTGTCGGACCAGAGCTTGTCGCGCAGCCACACGCGTGTGCGCTGCCGCCGGGGCGCGAGCGCGAGAAGGGCGAGAAGCGCGCCCGCCTTCTGCCCCCGGGGCGTACGGGTCGCACCGTCGGCATCGGTCAGCGACAGCGGGCCGATCAGGTGGAGCCTAGCGACGGGGTGCGACGAGCCCAGCATATCCGAACCATAGAAAGGCGCGGGCGCATTTGGAAGAAAAGCGGAACTATGGTCCCGCGGTTCGGGCCACCGATCGGTCCCATGGCGAGCCATGGATGCCCTTCGGACGACCCTCCCGAGGGTCTCGCTTTCTATGAATGAATCAAAGCCTTCGGTAATCAAATGAATTTCCCACTTTCCTCCAAATGCACGAATCATCCTAGGAAACCGGGCGTTAGCCGCGCGTTAGGCCTTTTCCGCGCGGGCGTTAACCTTGCGTCAACTCGCGGAATTTGCGAGGTTCGCAGGTATGGGAGCCGCCCGCCGCGCGGGCCGCGGATCCCGTTTTCCCTTGTCACGGCCCGTCGCGTCGCTGCCCTTGCGTCAGATGATATATGATATATCGTCGAGATCGGGAGGATTCGAATGAGCATGGCACTCGATAGCCGCGAGGCGACCGGGCGGCAGAAACTGTCCGAGATCGCGCGCGATCTCATTCGCGAGAAGATCGTCTATGACGAGTTCGGTTTCGGGCGCATCCTGCGCGAATCCGAGCTTTCTCAGATGCTGAACATGAGCAAGAGCCCCATCCGCGAGGCGCTGTCCGAACTGGCCTACGAGGGGCTCGTGGTGATGTCGCCCAACCGGTCGGCCCGCGTGATGCAGTTGAGCGCGGGGGACATGGGCGATCTCGCTCACCTGCGCGAGATGCTCGAGGTCGACGGGCTGCGGATGGCGATGGCGTCCGACGCCGCCGGGTTGGCCGCTGCGCTCGATGCCCAGGTCCAGGCCGGTGCGGCCGCGCTCGAGGCTGACGATATCGAGGCGTTCAGCCGGTCGGACAACGAATTCCACCTCGAGATCTTCCGCCACTGCGGCAACCGCTACCTGGAACAGACATTCATTCAGTTCGCGCCGCGCATCCAGGCCATGCGTACCCGCCTGGCCCGCGAGCGCGACCGCATCCGGACGTCGCACGCCACCCACACCGCCATCGTCGCCGCCGTGCAGGCGGGTGAATTGGAGCGCGCCATAGACCTGCTGCGCGATCACGTGCGCGACAATGCGGATGCCTATACCGATTTCTGTTCCGCAAGCCGCGAGGTCGGCGCTCCGCCCCGCGTCAGCCTGGCCGAGATGGAACGCTTCGCCCGCGCCGCGCTGGAGAAGGTGGGCGCCGACGCCGCCACGACGGACGCGGTCGTGCGCGCGCTGGCCCATGCGTCGGGCCTGGGCGTGGACACCCACGGCTACCGGCTGCTGCCCCATTACCTGCGGGGCTTCGCCGGGGGGCGGCTGAACCCCACACCCAAGTTGAGCTTCCCGCGCGGCACCGGCGGGGCCGCGGTGCTGGACGCCGACGATGCCCACGGCGCACGCGCCGGGTATGCCGCCGTTGATCGCGCCATCGAACTGGCCCGCGAATACGGTGTCGGGGCCGTCGCCATTCGCGCGTCGTCGCATTTCGGGGCCGCCGGGGCCTATGCCACCGCCATCGCCGAGGCCGGCATGGCGGGGCTGGCCGTGTGCAACTCGGACGCCTTCGTCCGCCTGCATGGCGGGGCCGAGCGGTTCCACGGCACCAATCCGATCGCCTTCGCCGCGCCGGCCGGGCCGGGGCAGGCGCCGTGGCTCCTGGACATGGCGACCAGCGCGATCCCTTACAACAAGGTGCTGCTATCGCGGTCGCTGAACAAGGCCCTGCCCGAGGGCACGGCCTCGGACGCGAACGGCGTCGACACCACCGCGCCCGGCATCGCCGAGATGCTGGCCCCGCTCGGGGCGGCCTTCGGCTACAAGGGCGCCGGGCTTGCCGGGATTTCCGAGATCCTGTCGTCGGCCCTGTCGGACGCGCCGCTCAGCCGCGAAATCGCGCCGATGGTCTCGGACGACATGTCCACGCCGCGCGGTCTTGGCGCCTTCGTCCTGGCCATCGACCCCGACGCCTTCATGGGGCGCGACGTGTTCCAGCAGGTCGTGTCACGCTACCGCGCCGCCATCCGCGCGTCGGACGCGGCGCCGGGGCAGTCGGTCATGGCCGCCGGCGACCGCGAATGGGAGGAGGGCCGTCGCCGCCGCGCGCACGGGATCACGCTGGACCCGACCACGATCAAGGAGCTGGCGGAGTTTGCCGCCACGCACGAAATCGCCCCGCTCGGACTCGATGAAGACATCGACCGGTCGGATCAGAACGGTCATTGAACAAAAGGGAGAGAGATTAATGACCAAGACCACCATGAAAATCGCACTGGCGGCCACCACCGCCATCGGGATCGCCGCGCCGGCCTTCGCACAGGATGCCGACCGCGTCCTGAAGTGGGCCCACGTCTACGAGGCGAGCGAGCCCTATCACACCTGCGCCGTCGAGGCCGGCGACAAGCTGGCCGAGCAGACCGACAACCGCCTGGGCATCGAGGTCTTCCCGGCCTCGTCGCTGGGCAAGGAAGTCGACATCAACGAAGGGCTTGGCCTGGGCACCGTGGACATCATCTGGACGGGCCAGCTCTTCGCCGGCCGGTCCTACGGGCCGATCGCCATCGGCGGCGCGCCGTTCATGTTCCGCGACTACGATCACTGGGATGCCTACCGCAACAGCGACCTGTTCCAGGAGATGCTGAACGGCTACGAAGAGGCGACGGGCAATCACCCGGTCACGCTGGCCTACTACGGCGCCCGGCACACGACCTCGAACGGGCCGATCCAGACGCCCGCGGACATGGAAGGCATGAAGCTGCGCGTGCCGAATGCGCCGCTCTACATGATGTTCCCGCGTGCGGTCGACGCCAACCCCACGCCCATCGCCTTCGCCGAGGTCTACCTCGCGCTTCAGCAGGGCACGGTCGACGGGCAGGAGAACCCGCTTCCGACGATCCAGGCCAAGAAGTTCTACGAGGTCCAGACGGATATCAACCTGACCGGCCATATCGTCGACAGCCTTTTGGGCATCGTCGGCGGGCCGACCTGGGGTAGCCTCGACGAGGCCGACCAGGAAACGCTGGCCACGATCATCGAGGAAACCTCGGACTGCGTGACAAGCCAGATCCGCGACGCCGAGGCCGAGTTGGCCGATTGGTTCCGCGAGCAGGGCGTGAACGTGAACGAGGTCGACATCACCCCGTTCCGCGAAGCCGTGATGGAGATGCACAATGGCGACATGGCGACCTGGGACCAGGAAACCTACGATCGCCTGCAAGCCATCGGCGCCGACAGCTAAGCTGTTCGAATAAGCGAAGGATGCGCGCGCGGCCCGGGGTCGCGCGCGCATCCCGCATGACAGCACCGACGCCACGCCAGCCAGGGGGACCGCGATGACCGACAAGCGCGACACGGACGAGCCCGAAGCCATCGTCTTCGAGGAGAACGAGATCAATCTCGATGACATTGCCTGGCTCGATTACCTGGTGCTCGTCATCTTCTGGGTGCTGGCCTTCGTCGTCTTCCTGCAGTTCTTCACCCGCTACGTGCTGAACGACTCGCTGGGCTGGACCGAGGAGATCGCGCGCTTCCTGCTGATCGCCGTCACCTTCACCGGCTCGATGCTGGCCGCGCGCAAGAACAGCCATATCGCGGTGGAATTCTTCTACCGCTGGATCCCGCGATCGCTGCGGCGCGCGGCGCAACTCGTCATCGACCTCATAACCACGGCCGCCTTCGCCGGGATGACCTGGCTCTGTATCCAGCTGGCGGGTCGGACAAACCAGCTGATGGTGTCCATCGAGGTCCCGAAATCCACCGTCTATTACTACGTCGCGGCATGCTTCGTCGGCATGACCCTGTTCGCGGCCTGGAACACCTGGCGCCACCTTCGCGACGGAACCAGCCGACTGATCGACCCCGACGCCCACGAAGACGCAACCCTGGGAGCCGATTGAGCCATGACCATCGGAATCATGTTCGTCATCCTGTTCGGCCTGCTGGTCATCGGCGTGCCGGTCGCCGTCGCGCTGGCCGGAGCCTCGGCGATCTTCATCCTGTCGGGCACGGTGCCGCCGATGGTGGTGGCGCACCGCGTCATCAACGGCGTGGACAGCTTCCCGTTGCTGGCGGTGCCGTTCTTCATCCTCGCCGGCAACCTGATGAACACCGCCGGCATCACCGAACGGATCTTCAATTTCGCGCTCGCCCTGGTGGGCTGGATGCGCGGCGGCCTGGGCCACGTGAACGTGGGCGCCTCGGTGATCTTCGCCGGCATGTCGGGCGCGGCGGTCGCGGATGCCGGTGGCCTCGGCTCGATCGAGATCAAGGCCATGCGCGACGCGGGCTACGATCCCGGGTTCTCCGTCGGTATCACGGCGGCGTCCTCGACCATCGGGCCGATCATTCCGCCGTCCCTGCCCATGGTGATCTACGGCGTCGTCTCGGGCGCCTCGATCGGGCAGCTGTTCGCGGCGGGCTTCATCCCGGGCCTCGTCATGGCGCTGAGCCTGATGCTGATGATCTTCTTCTTCGCTGGCCGCTACGGTTTCCAGCGCGACCAGCCCTTCGCCTGGGGCGTGCTGGCGATCACCTTCAAGCGCGCATTCCTGTCGCTGCTGACGCCGGTCATCATCGTGGGCGGCATCCTGTCGGGCGCATTCACCCCGACCGAAGCCGCCGTGGCCGCCTGCGCCTATGCCATGTTCCTGGGCCTGATCGTCTATCGCACGCTGACGATGAAGCGGTTCCTGCGCGTGAGCTTCGATACCATCGAGACGACGGCGGTGGTGCTGTTCGTCGTCGCGGGCGCGGCCATCTTCGCCTGGATCCTGACCTCGAACCGGGTGCCCGAAATGGCGGCGTCGCTGCTCTTGGGCGTGTCGGACCGGCCCTGGGTGATCCTGCTGATGATCAACCTGGTGCTGCTGGTGGTGGGCTGCTTCATGGAAACGGTGGCGGCCATCACCATCCTGACGCCCGTGCTTCTGCCCGTGGCGGTCGAGCTGGGGATCGACCCGGTGCATTTCGGGGTCATCATGGTTCTGAACCTGATGCTGGGCCTGCTGACCCCGCCGGTGGGCATGGTGCTTTACGTGCTCAGCCGGGTGTCGGGCGTGCCGTTCGAACGCTGTGTCGTCGCGACGTCGCCCTTCCTGATCCCGCTGGTGGCCTGTCTGCTGCTGATGACCTTCGTCCCGGCCATCGCCATGTGGCTGCCGACGCTGATCTACCGATAGGCGCAGTGCCGGGGTCAGGTCAGCATCTGCGTGTCGCCGCAAACCGATATGGCCTGCCCCGATACCGCCCGGCCCAGCGGGCTGGCGAGGTACAGCGCCTGGTGGGCGATATCCTCGGGCGCGACATAGGCGCCGGTGGAGGTATAGCGCAGGGCGTCGGCCTCGACCTCGGCAAAGCTGCGGCCCTGCCGCTCGGCCTTCTGGGTCAGGACGCGCACCTGCCGGTCGCCCGACACGATACCCGGCAGGATCGCGTTGGCGCGCACCCCGTCCGGGCCCATCTCGATGGCCAGCGACTTGGTGAAGCCGATCACGCCCCACTTGGCCGCCGCGTAGGGTGTGCGCAGGCCAAACCCCAGCCGCCCCGCCAGGGACGAGATGTTGACGATGCTCGCGTTGTCGCTGTCCCGCAGCGCGGCGGCGGCATGGCGGGTGGCGCGGAACTGGCTGGTCAGGCAGATCTCGATCGTGGCGGCCCAGTCGGCATCGTCGATTTCGTCCACCGGCGCGGTCGGCCCGGCGATGCCGGCGTTGTTCACCAGCGTGTCCAGCCCGCCCATGGCCGCGATGGCGCCCGAGACGAAGGCCTCGATCTGGACCGCGTCGCCCATGTCGGCGCGCGTGCCGGTGATGCCATCGGGCAGGGCGTCCAGCGCCGCCTGGTCGATGTCGCAGACATGCACCACCGCGCCCGCATCGGCGAAGGCCCGCGCGATGGCCAGGCCGATGCCCGCCGCGCCACCCGTCACGATCACCCGTGCGCCCTTCAGTCCCCAGTCCATCTGCAATTCCTTCCCTGATTTTCACCCCTTCCTAGCGCGCCCCGCGACCGAACCGAAAGAGGACAGCCCATGCCAAGCTCCCGCAAAGTCATCCTGACCTGCGCCGTGACAGGCGCGATCCACACGCCCTCGATGTCCGACGCGCTGCCCGTCACCGCGCACGAGATCGCCGAGGCGGCGCTGGGCGCGGCCGAGGCGGGCGCCTCCATCGTCCACCTGCACGCCCGCGACCCCGAGGACGGCCGCCCCGACCAGACACCCGAGGCCTTCGCCCCCTTCCTTCAGGTCATCAAGCAGCGCAGCGACGTGGTCGTGAACATCACCACCGGCGGCGCGCCCACCATGAGCGTCGAGGAACGGATGCAACCCGCCGCCACCCACGCGCCGGAACTCGCGTCGCTGAACATGGGGTCGATGAATTTCGGCCTGTTCCCGATGCTGGGGCGGTTCCCCGACCTCGAGCACCAGTGGGAGCGGGACTACCTGGGCAACAAGGACATCCTGTTCAACAACACCTTCGGCCAGATCGAGAAGATCATCACCACGCTGTCGGAGAACGGCACCCGGTTCGAGTTCGAATGCTACGACACCGCGCATCTGTATAACCTGAAGTATTTCCTGGATGCGGGGCTGGTGAAGCCGCCGCTGTTCATCCAGACGGTGTTCGGGCTGATGGGCGGGATCGGCGCCCATCCCGACGACGTGGCGCACATGAAGCGCACGGCCGACCGGCTGTTCGGCGACGACTGGCGCTGGTCGGTGCTGGGCGCGGGGCGCAACCAGATGAACATCGCCGCCATGGCCGCCGCGCAGGGCGGGCACGTGCGCGTCGGGCTCGAGGATTCGCTCTGGATCGGACCGGGCGAGGCGGCCACGTCCAACGCCCAGCAGGTCGCCAAGGCCCGGCGGCTGATCGAGACGCTGGGGCTCGAGGTCGCCACCCCGGACGAGGCGCGCGCGTTGCTGGACCTGAAGGGCGCCGACCGGGTCGGGTTTTGACCGGCGCTCGCGCCCTAGTCGCCGCGCGCGATCCGGCGCAGCAGGTCGGGTTCGCCGAAGCCGCCGGACTTGGTGGCGATCTGCAGGGTGCCCCACGGCACGCGGGCCTGGCTGACGGGCAGGCCCGGGGCCAGCTCGGCGCGGACGTCCAGCACGCCGATGCCCAGCCGGTCGAGGATGGCCTGCGCCGTCTCGCCCCCGGTGGCGAGAAGCCCGTCGGGCCGGGTGGCGCGCAGGTGGTCCGCGACCGCGTCGGCGAAATCGCGAGCGGCGTCCTCCGGCGTCCGGCCCGCGCCGCTCTCGGTCATCTGGAAAACGGTGGTCCCACTGGCGGGGACGTCCCCGGCCGCCCGCCCGTCGGGCAACGCGGCGATGGGCAGCGCGCCGCGCAGCGCCTCGACCTGCTCCACGGTGATCGGGTCGCGCGAGCCGACCGCGAAGACCAGCGGATGCGCGAGTTGCCAATCCACGGGATCCAGCGGACCGAACAGCCGCCGCGTCAGGGCAAAGCACAGACCCCGCGCCCCCACCCACAGCACGCGGCCCTCGGCGGCGACGCAGGCGTCCAACTGCGCGTCCGTCGTGGCCTCGGGGATCGTCACGGGCCGGTCGAACAGCGGCGCCAGCGCGATGGGCGCATCGATGCCATCGCCCGTCACGGCGCCGTCCTGCTGGACCCGCCCCATCTGCGGCACGGCCGGCAAAGCGACGATCCGCTCGGGCGCCATGGCATCGGCCAGCGCGGCGCATTCGACGCCGACATGGCCCTTGAGCCGCGAGTCCACTTTCTTGACCACGACCGGCACCGCGCCCAGGTCGAGCTGGTCGACGCACGCCCGCATCCGCGCCCGCGCGGTGTCGGCATCGCCCTCGCGGCACGCCAGGTTGACCGACAGCACATCCGGCGCACGCTCCAGCGCCTCGGGGATGCGGGCCACGTCGCGGGCCACCACCACGCGGCGCCCGCCACCGGTGAAGGCGACGGCGCTGTCCAGCGCCCCGGTCAGGTCGTCGGCGATGATGAGAACTTGCACGCGAACCTCGGCACTCGGACGCCGTTGATGCTATGCGCCGGACCGAAGGGGTGCAACGCCCGCACCGGGACCGCCAAGACGAAAGGAAAGACCCGATGACTGCTCCGATCCTGCTGACCATGGGCGATCCCGCCGGTGTCGGCCCCGAGATCACCGTCAAGGCGCTGGCCGAGCGCGACCCGACCCTCCGCCGGCGCGTGGCCGTCATCGGGGACCGCGACGTGCTGGTGCGCGCGGCCGAGGTTTCGGGCGTCGATCTGCCGGTGATCGATGTGGGCGCGGAGGGCGACGGCCTACAGGTCGATCACGTCGCGACCGACGGCCTGCCGGGCCGGTTCGGTGTGCAGGACCCGGCCTGCGGCGAGGCGTGCTTCCGCTACATCTCGCGCGCCGTGGACCTGGCGCTGGAGGATCCGGCGCGCTGCATCGTGACCGCGCCCATCAACAAGGCGGCGCTGAACGCGGCGGGCCACCACTATGACGGGCACACGGGGATGCTGGCGCAGCTGACCGGCTCCAAGTCGTCCTGGATGCTGCTGGCATCGGAAAAGCTGAGCGTGCTGCACGTCTCGACCCATGTCTCCCTGCGCGAGGCCATCGGGCGGGCCACGACCGAAAGGGTGCTTGAGACGATCCGCATCGGGAATGCGCACCTCAAGAAGATGGGCAACCCCGAGCCGCGCATCGCCGTGGCCGGCATCAATCCCCATTGCGGCGAGGGGGGGCTTTTCGGCAACGAGGATGACGAGGCCATCGCCCCCGCCGTCGCCGCCGCAAGGGACGAGGGCATCGCCGTCGAAGGGCCGGTGCCCGCCGACACGGTCTATCACCGGGCCTATCGCGGCGCCTTCGACCTGGTCATCGCGCAGTACCACGACCAAGGGCACATCCCGATCAAGCTGGTGGCCTTCGATACGGCGGTGAACGTGTCGCTGGGCCTGCCGATCAACCGCTGTTCGGTGGATCACGGCACCGCCTTCGACATCGCGGGGATCGGGAAGGCGGATCACGGCAACATGCTGTCGGCGCTCGACTACGCCGAGCAGATCATCTCGGCCGGGCGCTGACCGGCAACGGGCCGAGCCTTTGCCCGTCGCCCGATCCGGTGTAGGGGTTCCGCGTGACCCGGCCTGACCTGTAAACCAAGACGCGCCACGGTGCCGCCATGATCCGAAGCCTGTTCTCGCTCGCCGCCCTGCTGATGGGCTCGGCCTTTCTCCTGTTCGCCGGTGGCTTGAACAGCCTGATCCTGCCCATCCGGGGCGAGGCCGAGGGATTTACCGCCGCGTCGCTGGGTCTGCTCGGCACGGGCTGGGCGCTGGGCTATGTTGTCGGGTGCCTGCGCACGCCGACGCTGGTGGCGCGGGTGGGGCACATCCGGGCTTTCGGCGCCATGTGCGCCATCGCGGCCATCGCGGTTCTGCTGTCGCTCATCCTCATCACGCCATGGGTCTGGATCCCGGTGCGCGCGCTGTCGGGGTTCTGCTTCGCCGGCGCCGCGATGATCGTGGAAAGCTGGCTGAACGAACGCACCGATGCGTCGTCGCGCGGACGGGTGTTCGGCGTCTACACGATGGTGAACCTGGCGGCGACAACGGCGGGCCAGCTGATCCTGACGCTGGGCGATGCGACCGGCTACGTCTTCTTCGCGCTGGCGGCCATCGTCTACTGCATGGCGCTGCTGCCCACGGCGATCAGCGCGACGACCACGCCGAAGCCGCTGACCCAGGTATCGCTGAACCTGCGCGCGCTGTGGCGAAATTCGCCCATCGCCGTCTTCGCGGTCATGATGGTCGGGGTGTCGAACGCGTCCTTCGGCACGCTGGCCGCCGTCTATGCCGCGCGCATCGGCATGAGCCTGAGCGAGATCGCGCTGTTCGCCAGCATCCCGATCCTGGCGGGGGCTGTGTCGCAGATTCCCGTGGGGATCGCGTCGGACCGCTTCGACCGGCGCAAGGTCCTGATCGCCGTCAGCCTGCTGGCCCTGGTCGCCGACGGTCTTTTCATAGCGCTGGGATCCATGGGGCTGCCGGTGGTGATGGCGCTGGCCGCGCTGTTCGGGGCGACCGTTTTCGCCATGTATCCCGTGATCGTGGCCCACGCCAACGACCACGCCGAACCGGGATCGTTCATCCAGGTCAGCGGCGGGCTGCTGCTGGTCTTCGGGATCGGCTCGATCTTCGGGCCGACAATGGCGGGTTTCGCCATGACGTCCTACGGGGCGGCCACCCTGTTCGCGGTGACCGGGGGCGCCCACGCGCTGCTGATCGCCTTCGCCATCCTGCGCATCGCGACCGCGCCCGCCGTCAGCCCCGAGAACAAGACGCGCTTCCGGGCCAAACCGCTGGCGCGGGGATCCACGCCCGAGACCCTGGCCATGGCCGCCGATCAGAGGGAATTCGACGCGCGGGACAAGGCCGCCGCACCCAGCAAGCCGCAGGGCTAGGCCGACGCGGTGCCAACCGGACCGTTTGCACCGGGTGACGGTCCCTTCTCGTTTCCGCAGCGCCGTGCTGTTCCTGGTGATCCGCGCGCGATCGAGATCGGCGAAAGCCGATGGACCTTGGGTGATCTCTTTTCAGGATTGTGCCGCGCGGGTGCGACGAATTGTCCAATTTTGGTACTGTTTCGCCTCCAGGCTGGTCGCGCCGGCTCCGCTTTCCGGCCGTGGGCGGTCGGACAATACGCCGAACGGATCGATGATATTCGAATTCGATGATGCTTTGCGCGCCCGGAGCCGCCGACGCCCGATTTGCCCGGCGCAAGCGCTGCGTGCCGCTCGATATTTTCGCCGCAGGCAGGCGCGGGGATGGGACCCCAACCGCTCGGATGGCGGTCATGGCGGCAGGTAGAGCACTGTTACGACAGGAGTCTCACCGCCGCGTGGGATGCGTTGAGCGGCAGAAATGGAGATGAATGGGGGCTGGGTTGAATTGCGAGCCTTCCGAGGTTGAATTCGATCTGTGCCGGAGTGGATTGATGTAAGGGAAACCATACGTTTCATAAGCGCATAGTCTCAAATTCTGCTTTTCATCAAATATTGGGTGCCCGTCCGCATGGTGATGATATTTTTGTTTCGCTCTGCCAAATATATTCGCCGCTTGGCCTCCCCCGCTTTTGATCGGATTGGCTCTGTGTATTCCGTCGGTGCCGCAAACGGAATTGCGGGTCCACTAGTTTCGTCCCGGCGACCCGAAAAGTTCTGTGGTTTTAACGGTCCGGTCCGCATAACCTGACGGTGGGGTCGCCCTTGGGCGGTGGCCGGACGGGACCGGGGACGCATGACGATCGCTCTGAAATTGGCCGTGTTGCTGACGGCGCTGTTCCTGCTGCAGATCAGCATCGCGCAAGGCGTGGCCGGGGCCGCGGGTGGCGCGATGGTGATGCTGGGCGGTGCGGGGATGCTGCTCTCGAAGGGACTCCGCACGCCGCTTAGCGCGGCCGAGGCGGCGATTTGCGTGGCCCTGACATTCGGTGTCCTGCTGGGCAGCCTGCCCCATCTCTTCGAGACCTGCGGGTTCGGCCGGTCGGCGTTGCTCTGGCTTGTGGGCGCTGCGCTGTCCACCGCCGCGACCTTGGCGACCGCGCGCCTCTGGCAGCCGTCCCTCGTTCTGAAGCCGGTGCCGCGCGCCTGGCTGCTGTGGTCGGGTGTGACCGTCATCCTGCTGGCGGGAACCGGGGTTGCGCTGGCAACGCGAACCTGTGGCGACTTTTCAATCATGCCGGGATTATCGGCTGGACTGATCGCCCTTTTTATCGTTTTCCAGGTCAGTCAGCGACAGGATTGAGATCCGCGCGCGACATCGGCTGGAAGGGCGAGGCGGGAATTGACGTAACCCACTATAACCATTGTTCTTAGGGTCCGGCTGGGTCCGCCGGAGATCGGAAACTTCGTGTGTCAGGCGCTTCGAAACTTGATTCGAAGCAACTTTCAGGCGAAACTTTCTTGTAGGCGTATTTTCGTTCAACCTTATCGGTTTTCATTTTCGGGATATATTTCAAATGGAAAACGAAACCCCCCGTCCGCCCGACGCGATCGATTATGCCACCTCGAACGAGGCGGGAGTCGTTACCGGCGCGCTTCAGACAGCGGCCAAGGGGGAAGCGGCGCGCTATTCCTCGACCATCAATCGGTACCTGATCGAACTGTACGAGCAGGGCGGCAATGACGCGATCGCGCGCTGGGCGCCGTTCCTCGATGATGCCGCGCGATCCAGCAACCAGTATCTCGCCGCCCTGCAGAAGGGCGGGTCCGAGCTGTCCGGCGCGCTTGGCCAGTTGAACAAGATCCCCGGAGCCAAGGCGCTCAGCAAGGTCGGCGCCGGTCCGCTGGACGTCGTGCTGGGGGGCGCGTCCGTCGTCAACGATTACCGCAACGGCGACAACTGGGTGTCCGAGTTGGGCAAGCAGGCCACCAGCATCACGCTCAGCGGCCTGGCGGGGGGCGCGGCGACGGCCGCCGTGGCCACGGCCCTGGGCGTGGCGACGACCGCGGCGGCGCCGATCATCATCGGCGGTGCGGTCGCCGTCGGTGTCGGCTACGGCATTTCCACGGCCTGGGACTACGTGGAAGAGAACTGGGACGATATCACCGAGTGGACATCGGACAAGCTGGATGCCGCCGGAACGGCGATCTCGGAAGCGGCGAGCGAGTTCGGCGACGCCGTCGACGCGGGCCTGAACAAGCTGGGCGAATGGGCGGATGACGGGATCGAGGCCTTCGACAAGTGGGCCGAGGAGACCAAGCAGCGCCTGACCGACCTTGCGAAAGAGGCCCGCGACGGCGTGGCCCAGTTCGGCGAGGATGTGGCCACCTTCCTCGAGGAAGCGCGCGACGCTGCCGAAGCGAAGCTGGCCGAGGCGCGCGACGCGCTGCTGGACGGGATGCAGAAGGTCAAGGACGCCGCCGAGGAGTTCTGGAACGACGGCAAGCAATGGGCGAACGATGCCTTCGACTATGCCGTCGAGAACCTTCAGGATTTCGGCAGCGCGGCGCAGGAATGGCTGGGCGACCGCTGGAACGACCTGCGCGACCTGTCCGACCGCTATGTCGAGGGGGTCCGCGACCTGTGGGAAGACGGCCGCGACGTGGCCGAGTACCTGGGCGGCAAGACCGTCGATTTCGTCAACTACCTGCGTGGCTTCTTCGACGAAGCCGCCGTCACGCGCAGCCCGATCATCCTCGATCTCGACGGCAACGGCGTGACGACCCGCACCATCGCGCTGGGCACGTATTTCGACCTGGACGGCAACCGCTTTGCCGAGGCGACGGGCTGGGCCGACGCGAATGACGGAATCCTGGTCGTCGACCGCAACGGCGACGGCCAGATCGATTCGGGCAGCGAGCTGTTCGGCAACTTCACCGAGCTGGGCAGCGGCGGCACCGCCGCGCACGGGTTCGAGGCGCTGGTCGACATGGATGCCAACCGCGACGGCGTGGTGGACGACCAGGATGCCCTGTTCTCGGATCTCAGGATCTGGCAGGACGCCAATTCCGACGGCGTCGCGCAAGAGGGCGAAGTCGTCGCGCTGGGCCTGGCCGGGGTGGCCAGCCTGTCGACCGATTTCGTCACCTCGACCGATGTCGATGACGGCGGCAACGAGCATCGCCAGCAGGGGTCCTATACGACCACCGGTGGCGAAACCCGCGACATGACGGACGTCTGGTTCAAGACGGACAGCGCGGACACCCGGTTCATGGACGAGATCGAGGTGCCGCTGGATATCCTCGAGGAGCTGCCCGACATCTCGGGCGCTGGGAACGTGATGAGCCTGCATCAGGCCATGGCGCATGACCCCGATGGCCCGCTCGAAACGGCGGTGCGTGCCTACATGGCGTCGGAAAGCGAGGTCGAGCGCGAGGGGCTGCTGCTGGATATCGTCTATCACTGGGCCGGTGTCTTCGACGTCGATCCCCTGTCGCGCGCCGCCACCCAGATCTACGGCAACGTCATCGGGGACGCCCGCAAGCTCGAGACGCTCGAGGCGATCATCGGCGAAGGCTATGTCGGCATCTGGTGCTGGGGTGAGCTGGACCGCAACCCGCACGGACCCGCCGCGGCCATCCTGCTGGATGCTTTCAACGGTTTCGTGTCCTACGTGCGCGGGCAGCTGGATGCGCAGACGATCTACGAGGACTGGTACGATCTGCTGTCCTTCGCGTGGGATGACGCAAGCTCGCGCCTGGTGATCGACGTCACCGCGCTCGTCGCCGAATTCGAGCTTCTCTACGAGGCCGACCAGGCCGCGTTCCAGGTCGAGTTCGTCCGCTTCGTCACCGGAATTTCCCACGGTGGCGCCTATGGCGAGGACCTGCTCGCCATGCTGCGCGCGGCAGGGGACGCCGAGGGTGCGGGGCTGGACCTGGTCCTGGCCTCGGCCGGGGCGCCGAACTTTACCGGGACGCCCGGCCGTGACGCGCTGCGCGGCGACAATGACGCCAACGTGCTGATCGGGCTCGAGGGGGACGACACCCTGACCGGCGGCAGCGGGGACGACACCCTGATCGGGGGCACCGGGAACGACGTACTGACCGGCAGCGCCGGGGCCGACGTCTACCAGTTCAACCTCGGGGACGGGGCCGACACCATCAACAACTTCGACAACCAGATCGATCCGGCCCAGCCGGACGTGCTGGTGCTGGGGGCGGGCATCGTGCCGTCGCAGGTGTCGATCAGCCGGAATTACTTCGACCTGGTGCTGACCATCGAGGGCACAACGGACTCCATCACGATCAGCAGTTTCCTCGACCGGGCGGGGGAAAGCTCGTTCGCGATCGACGAGGTCCGTTTCGCCGACGGGACGATCTGGACCCGCGCCGACATCATGGACACGCTGAACACGCCGACCGAGGGTGACGACTATATCTTCGGCGGGTCCGGCGCGGACGATGTGGATGCTCTCGGCGGGATCGACAACATCCGCCTGGGGGGCGGCAACGATACCGGTGTGGGCGGCGCGGGCGACGACTTCCTGTACGGCGATGAAGGTGCCGACGACCTGTCGGGCGGTGCCGACAACGACAAGATCTACGGCGGCGAGGGCGACGACACGCTGCAGGGCGGGTCCGGCGACGACCTGCTGGATGGTGGCGACGGGGCGAACACCTACGTTTTCAACCCCGGCTGGGGAGACGACACCGTCGAAAGCTACAACCGTTCGGGCGACGCGGCGGTGGATATCCTGTCCTTTGGCCCGGGAACCACGCCGGCCAACCTGATGGTCCGGCGCGTCGGGTCGGACCTGGTCTTGTCCCATTCCAACGACACGGACGAGGTGCGTGTCCGCAATCACTTCGCCCGGGACAATTACGGGATCTCCGAGGTGCAGTTCTCGGACGGCACATCCTGGGACCGGGCCGCGCTTCAGCTGCTGTCGCAGGCGGGAACCGAAGGTGACGACACCCTCCACGGTGCCGATGGAAACGATACCCTTACGGGCCTGGGCGGCGAAGACTCGATCTATGGCGGCGAGGGCGCCGACAGTATCTCGGGCGGTGCCGACGACGATCGGCTGTTCGGCGGAGATGGCGACGACACCCTGAACGGCGATGCCGGGGACGACCGGCTCGAAGGGGGCAACGGCACCGACACGTATCTGTTCGATGCGGGTTGGGGCAGCGACACGGTCAACAACTACGACTGGACCAACGACGGCACGGCGACCCCGGACGTGGTGAGCTTCGGCATCGGCGTCGATCCCGCGGACCTGACCGTCTCGCGCGTCTCGAACGACCTTCTGCTGACCCATGCCAACGGCACGGACGTTGTGCGGATCACCAACCATTTCTCCGGTGACCGCTACCAGGTGGCCGAGGTCCGGTTTGCCGACGGCACGACCTGGAGCCCGGCGCAGCTTCGGCTGATGACCCAGCAGGGCACGGGCGGGGCCGACACGCTTTACGGCTCGGACCTGGCGGACACGCTCAGCGGTCTGGGCGGCCGCGACGTGATCTACGGCGAGGATGGCGCGGATTCGCTGCTGGGCGGGGCCGAGTACGATCGCCTGTTCGGCGGCAACGGCGATGACACGCTGAACGGTGGCGCCGGGGATGACCGGTTGGAGGGGGACAACGGCACCGATCTCTACGTGTTCGACGCGGGATGGGGCGACGACACGATCAACAACTACGACTGGACCAACGACGGCACGGCGACCCCGGACGTGGTCAGCTTCGGCATCGGCGTCGATCCCGCGGACCTGACGGTCTCGCGCGTCTCGAACGACCTGGTCCTGACCCATTCGAACGGAACCGATAGTCTTCGGATCGGCAGCCATTTCTCGGGCGAACGCTACGAGGTGGCCGAGGTGCGCTTTGCCGACGGCACGATCTGGACGCCGGCACAGATCCAGGTGATGACGCAGCAGGGCACGGCGGGCAATGACACGCTCTACGGCACCGGCATCGACGAAACGCTGCAGGGCCTTGGCGGAAACGACTACATCTACGGCGAAGGTGGCGCCGATGATCTGTCGGGCGGCGCCGATAACGACCGTCTTTACGGCGGCGACGGCGCGGACACTCTGACCGGCGGCGTCGGGGATGACCGGCTCGAGGGCGGGAACGGCACGGACGTCTACATGCTGGGCGCCGGCTGGGGTCGCGACACGATCAGCAATTACGACTACTCCGGCGACGGGGCGGCGACCCCGGATGTGGTGATCTTCGGGGCGGGCGTCGATGCGGGCGACATCCAGGTGTCGCGCGTCTTGTCCGACCTGATGCTCGAGCACGCGAACGGCGTGGACGCGTTGCGGATCAGCCGGCACTTCTCGGGAGACCGTTACGCGGTCTCGGAGGTGCGTTTCGCCAGCGGGACCGTCTGGACCGCCGCCATGCTTCAGGCGATGGCGCAACAGGGAACGGCCGGGGACGACTCGCTGTTCGGGACGGACGTGGCGGACACGCTCACGGGTCTGGCCGGGGACGACTATCTTTACGGCGAGGGCGCCGAGGACAGCCTGTCGGGCGGGGCCGACAACGATCGGATCTATGGCGGCGATGCCGACGATACCCTCGACGGCGGGTCGGGCAACGACCGCCTGGAAGGCGAGGCGGGAACGGATACCTACGTGTTCGAAGCCGGTTGGGGCAACGACACGGTCGCGAACTACGACTATTCCGGTGGGGGCGATGCGACGCCGGACGTGATCGTCTTCGGCGTCGGGGTGGCGCCCGCTGACCTGGCGGTCTCGCGGCTGCGGTCCGACCTGGTGATCGAGCATTCGAACGGCACTGACTCGCTCCGGGTCATCAACCATTTCTCGGGCCCGAGCTACGAGGTCTTCCAGATCCGCTTTGCCGACGGCACGATCTGGAGCCTTGCCGAAATCGAGCGGATGACCCAGCAGGGCACTTCGGGCAACGACTCGCTCTACGGGACGGACGGTGCGGATACGCTCGATGGCCTGACCGGGGATGACTATCTCTACGGCGAAGACGGCGCCGACGATCTGTCGGGCGGCGCCGACCAGGACCGGCTCTATGGCGGGGCGGGCGACGATACCCTCGAAGGGGGCGCTGGGAACGACCGGCTGGACGGTGGCAATGACACCGATACCTATGTCTTCCAGGCCGGCTGGGGCAACGACACCATCGAGAACTATGACCGGTCCAGCGGCGATGACCCGACCCCGGATGTCGTGATCTTCGGCGCGGGTGTGAACCCGGCGGACCTGTCCGCGTCGCGGACGGGCAACAACCTGGTCCTGACCCATGCGAATGGCACCGATTCCCTGCGGATCTCCAGCCATTTCTCGGGCGAACGATACCAGGTCAACGAAGTCCGCTTCGACGACGGCACGGTCTGGGACCTGGCGCAGCTGCTGCTGATGACCCAGCAGGGAACCGCGGGGAACGACTCGCTCATCGGGACCGAGGGCGCCGATACGCTCGATGGTCTGGCGGGCGCGGACTACATCGACGGGCAGGCCGGCGCCGACGACCTGTCCGGCGGCGACGACAACGACCGCCTGTACGGTCGGGACGGCAACGACACGCTGGACGGCGGCGATGGCAACGACCGGCTGGAGGGCGGCGATGGGGCCGACAGCTACGTTTTCGCCCAGGGCTGGGGCCAGGATACCGTTTCCGACTACGACAACTCGGACGATCCGGCCGCGACGCCCGACACGCTGACCTTCGGCGCCGGCGTTCTGGCCGGCGATATCACGGCCAAGCGGATCTCGAACGACCTGTACCTTATCCACGCCAACGGCACCGACGAGGTGCGCATCACCAGCCATTTCGCCGGCACTCGCTACGAGATCGCCGAGGTGCGGTTCGACGACGGGACGGTCTGGACGCCAGCCCAGATCGCGCTGATGACGCAACAGGGCACGGCCGGTAACGACACGCTCTACGGGACCGAGGGGGCGGACACGCTCGATGGTCTGGACGGGAACGATTACATTTACGGCGACGTCGGCGCGGACCGGTTGGTCGGCGGGGACGGCAATGACCGGCTCTACGGCGAAGAGGACAACGACACCCTGCACGGCGGGGCCGGCAATGACCGCCTGGATGGTGGAAGCGGCACCGATGCCTATCTCTTCGCCGCCGGCTGGGGCGACGACACGATCTACAATTACGACCGGTCCGGCGACGGGGCCGTGACGCCGGATGTCGCGATCTTCGCGGCCGGCATCGATCCCGGTGACATCGCCGCGTCGCGGTCCGGCTCGAACCTGATCCTGACGCATTCCAACGGGACGGACCGGATCATCGTCTCGAACCATTTCTCGAACGAGAACTACCAGGTGTCGCAGGTCCGTTTCTCCGACGGCACGACCTGGGATCCCGCGCAGCTGCTGCTGATGACGCAGCAGGGCACGGCGGGCAACGATTCGCTTTTCGGCACCGACGGAGATGACACCCTGGACGCACTGGGCGGGGCCGACAGCGTCTACGGCGAGGACGGGGCGGACGATCTGTCGGGCGGTGCCGACAATGACCGGGTCTTCGGCGGAGACGGCAACGACACGCTGAACGGCGGGTCCGGGAACGACCGGCTCGAAGGGCAGAACGGCATCGACACCTACGTCTTCGATGCGGGCTGGGGCAATGACACGATCGGCAACTACGACTGGTCCAGTGACGGGGCCGCCACGCCCGACGTCGTGATCTTCGGCGCCGGCGTCGCGGCGGGCGACATCGCGGTGTCGCGCATCGGGTCCAACCTGTACCTGGCGCATTCCAACGGCACGGACATCCTGCGGATCGACAACCACTTCTCGGACGAACGCTACGAGATGGCCGAGATCCGGTTCGCCGATGGCACGATTTGGACACCGGCGCAGCTGCAATCGATGACCCAGCAGGGCACGTCCGGCAACGACACGCTCTATGGCACCGAGGGGGCTGACACGCTCGACGGTCTGGACGGCAACGACTACCTCTACGGCGAAGAGGGCGCGGACCGTCTGGTTGGCGGGCCGGGCAACGAGCGGCTCTACGGCGCTGACGGCGACGATACGCTCTACAGCGGGACGGGCGACGACCGGATCGAGGGCGGGAATGGCACCGACGCCTATCTCTTCGTCGCGGGTTGGGGCAGCGATACGATCAGCAACTATGACTATTCCGGTGACGGAACGCCCACACCGGACGCGGTCATCTTCGGCTACGGCGTGGACGCCGCGGACATAACCGTGTCGCGCGTGTCGTCTGACATGATCCTGCGCCATTCCAATGGAACCGACGCGCTTCGCGTCACCAGTCACTTCTCGGGCGAACGTTACCAGGTGGACAGCGTGCGTTTCGGTGACGGCACGGTCTGGACCGCGGCCGAGCTGTTCGCGATGTCGCAGCAGGGCACCGCCGGCGACGACTCCCTCTACGGGACCGACGCGGCCGACGATACGCTCAGGGGGCTCGACGGGAACGATTACCTCTACGGAGAGGACGGGAACGACCTGCTCTACGGCGACGGGGATGACGATCGGCTCTACGGCGATAACGGCATGGACACGTTGCATGCCGGCACCGGCGACGACCGGCTCGAAGGTGGATACGACACGGACACCTACGTCTTCGAGGCCGGCTGGGGCAGCGACACGATCTACAACTACGACTGGTCCAGTGACGGATCCGAAACGCCGGACCGCATCCTGTTCGGCGCGGGCGTCCGTGCCGCGGACATCACGGCGTCGCGGCAGTTCTCGGATCTCTACCTGACCCACGCGAACGGCACCGATGTCGTCCGGCTCGTGAGTCATTTCTCGGGCGAACGCTACCGGATCGAGGAGGTCCGTTTCGACGACGGCACGGTGTGGCTGCTCGACGAGGACGCGGAACTGACCGATCGCCGGGTCGAGGGCGGCGCCCCCAACGACTTGCTATACGGCTCGTCCGAGGCCGATCTGATCAACGGCTTCGCCGGTTTCGACTGGATCGTGCCGGGGCGCGGCAACGACACGGTGGATGGCGGGGCGGATCGGGACATGGTGTCCTATTCCGACCAGCCCGAGGTCGCCGGGCGGCGCGTGGTGGACTTCATGCTCGACCTCGACCTCGGCGCCGGCACGGCCGAGATCTTCGGCGGCGAGCTGGACGAGCTGATTTCCATCGAACGGGCCACCGGCACGATCTTCGCGGACGTCATGCGCGGCAGCGCGGGCGACGACGAGCTGCGGGGCCTTGGCGACTACGACTGGTTCATCGCCACGGGCGGCCAGGACACCATCGACGGCGGCAATGGCCAGGACATGATCACCTTCCTCGAATGGGGCGGCAGCGGCGCGCCGGTGGTGCTCGACATCTTCTCGGACGCGGGCGCGCCGCCCGCGCCGGCCGCGGTCGGGGGCATCCTCCTGGATCTCGCCAACCCGGCCAGCGCCACCGGCTATGCCGCCGGGCTGGACATGACCAGCATCGAGCGGGTCACCGGCTCGTCCTACCAGGACGTGTTCTACGGCGACGCCAACCAGAACGACTTCCGCGGGCTGGGGGGCTACGACTGGTTCGTGGGCTCCACCGGCGGGCGCGAGCGCTACTACGGCGGCGACGGGATCGACACGGTCACCTATTTCCAGTCGTCCACCGGCGTGATCGCGTCGCTGCGCAACGGCGCGGGGGAGTTCAACGGCCAGGAGACGGGCTACGGCTCGGGCGGGGACGCGATCCGCGACCTCTATTTCGAGATCGAGAACCTGGTGGGCACGCAGCATCGCGACCGGCTCGAGGGGAACTCCGAGCGCAACCAGCTCGCCGGGCTGGGCGACGACGATTTTCTCTACGGCTACGGCGGGATCGACTATATCGAGGGCGGCGACGGCAACGACTACATCGACGGCGGCGCGGCGTCGGACTACGCGCTCTACGACGGCACGCTGTCGGAGTACACGATCACCCGCATCTCGGCCACCGACGTGACCATCACCGGCCGCGGCTATACCGACACGCTCACCAACGTGGAATACTTCCAGTTCGACGACGCCACGGCCAATATCTGGGAGCAGACGATCGTGTGAGGGCGGCGACCGCCGCCGTCAGAGCGTCCGGACCAGCCTGAGCGCGTCGTAGATCGCGGCGTGGGTGTTGCGGGCGGCGACCGCGTCGCCGATGCGGAACAGCTGGTAGCGACCGTCGGGGTTTCGCGTCACGGTCTGCGGACGCCCGGCGATCAGCGCCTCGTGGTCCACCTCGCCACGGTTGCTGGAGTCCTCGCGCAGGTCGAAATACAGGTCGTCCAGCGGCCGGGTGCCGTGGTTGACCACGACCTGGTCGACGCGACGCTCGCGACTGAAGGCGCCGTAATCGCTGCCCAGCGTGGCCACCAGCTGGTTGCCGTCGCGCCTTACGGCATCCACGCGCCAGGTGGGCGTGAAGGTCACGTCGTGGTCCTGCAGGATCCGCAGCGACGGCGTCAGCGACATCGCCATGACCTCGGAGACGATGTTGCGGTCGCGGGTCACGATCTCGACCCGCGCGCCGGTCCTGGCGATCCGCTCGGCGGCTTGCAGGGCCGGGTAGTCGCCCGCGTCGTCGTAGATCAGGACGTTTTCGCCGGGCGCCACGTCGCCCGACAGGATGTCCCAGGCCGAGACGACCAGGTCGTCGCCGGTCTCCAGCACCTCGGTATGGGGCAGGCCGCCCGTGGCGATGATGACGGCATCGGGGCCATCGGCCAGCACGTCCTCGGGACCGGCGAAGCTGTTGTAGTGGAACCGCACGCCCGCGCGGTCGCACTCGGCCACGCGCCAGTCGACGATCTGGATCATCTCGCGCCGCCGCTCGGTCTGCGCGGTCAGGCGGATCTGGCCGCCGGGATGGTTCGCGGCCTCGTGCACCACGACGTCGTGCCCGCGCGCCGCCGCGACGCGCGCGGCCTCAAGCCCGGCGGGGCCGGCGCCGATCACCACGATCTTGCGGGGCTTCTCGGCCCTGGCGATCTCGTGCGGCTGTTCCAGCTCGCGCCCCGTGGACGGGTTGTGCACGCACAGGGCCATGCCGCCCTGGTAGATCCGGTCGAGGCAGTAGTTCGCGCCGACGCAGGGGCGGATGCGCGCCTCATCCCCGCGCTGGATCTTGGCGACGATATGGGGGTCGGCCATGTGCGCGCGGGTCATGCCGACAAGGTCCAGCTTGCCCGACCCGATGGCATGGCGCGCGGTGGCGACATCCTGGATCTTTGCCGCGTGGAAGGTCGGGAAGGCCGTGGCCTTGCGGATCTCGCCCGCGAAATCCAGGTGCGGGGCCGACCGCATCCCCTGCACCGGGATCACGTCGGTCAGGCCCGCGTCGGTGTCGATATGTCCCTTCACCACGTTCAGGAAATCCACCAGCCCGCTGTCCTTCAGGCGGCGCGAGATCTCGAGGCCGTCCTCGTTGGTCAGCCCGCCCGCCAGGTCCTCGTCGCCCGTGTAGCGCACGCCGACGATGAAGTCGGGGCCGCAAGCCTCGCGGATCTTGCGCAGCACGTCGAAGGTGAAGCGCAGGCGGTTGTCCAGCGACGGCCCGCCGTAGGGACCGTCGAGATCGTTGGTGAGCGGCGACCAGAACTGGTCCATCAGGTGGCCGTAGGCCTGCAGCTCGATCCCGTCGAGGCCAGCTGCCTGCATCCGCTGCGCGGCCGAGGCGTAGTCGGCGACAAGGCGGGCGATGTCCCAGTCCTCGGCCTTCTTCGGGAAGGCCTTGTGCGACGGCTCGCGCTCGTGGCCCGGCGACACCACGGGCAGCCAGTCGCCCTTGTCCCAGCGCGTCCGGCGACCGAGATGGGTAAGCTGGATCATCACCGCGCAGCCGTGGTCGTGGCATTCGTCGGTGAGCGCCTTCATCCAGTCCACGACCTCGTCCTTCCAGGCGAGGATGTTGTTGAAGACCGGCGGGCTGTCGCGCGACACGCTGGCCGACCCGGCGGTCATCGTCAGGCCGACGCCCGCGCGCGCCCGCTCGATATGGTAGGCGCGATAGCGGTCCTTCGGCATGCCGTCCTCGGGATAGGCCGGTTCATGGGACGAGATCATCAGCCGGTTCTTCAGGGTCAGGTGCTTCAGCTGGTAGGGCTGGAAAAGCGGATCCTGCGCTTTGGACGTTTGCGTGTTCATGCCTCGATCTTCACCTTGCCGATGGGGTTTGAGCAGCAGGCGAGGATGTATCCCGCCGCGATGTCGTCTTCGGTGATCCCGCCATTGTGGACCATGTGAACGTGACCCTCGGCCTTCTTCACCTTGCAGGTCCCGCAGACCCCGAAGGTGCAGCCCGCCGGAAGGAGCGCGCCGGCCGCGCGGGCCGCGGCCAGCAGCGTCTCGGTCTGCGCGACCTTCACCTGCTTGCCTGAGACCGTGAACTCGACCTCGGCCATCTCGGCGTCGTCCAGCGTGACGTCCTCGGGCACCTGCGAGGTGTCGGGCAGGGGGGCATGGAAGCTTTCCTGGTGGTAGCGGTCCATGTCGTAGCCGAGACCGTAAAGCGCCTCGCGCACGGCCTGCATGAACGGCTCGGGGCCGCAGCAGAACACCTCGCGGTCCAGGTAATCGGGCGCGGCGAGGCCCAGGATCAGCTGGTTGAACGTGCCGCGATAGCCGGTCCAGGGCTGGTAGGGGTCCGTGCCCTCGACCACCCACGCCAGCTCGATCCCGGTGATGCGGGACGCGATATGCTCCAGCCGCTCGCGGAATATGATCTCCGACGGCCGCCGGGCGCAGTTGACGAAGACGATGTCCGGATCGCGCCCGGCATCGTACATATGCGCGGTCATCGACATCATCGGCGTGATGCCGGAGCCCGCCGAGATGAACAGGTATTTCTGGGCCGGATGGTTCAGGTACGAAAACGTCCCGCCCGGCCCGGTCGCGCGCAGCCGCATGCCGGGCCGCAGGTGGTCGAGCATCCAGCGCGTGCCCAGCGACGCGTCCTGCGCCTTGACTGTGATCGTCAGCGAGGTGGGCCGCGAGGGCGAGGACGAGATCGTGTAGGTCCGGTGCAGGGGGCCGCCGGCCACCGGCAGTTCCAGCGTGACGAACTGGCCCGGCTTGAACGAGAACAGCGCACCCGACGGCGCCTGGAAGGTGAAGGTCACCACGTTCGGCGCCTCGGGCAGGGTCGAGACGCATTCGAGCGGTTCGTCGTCGTTCCAGAAGGCGAGGCGGGGCTGGCTGTGGGTGTTCATCGCGTCACTCCGCCGCGACGGCGCGGGGGCCGCGGGCGCGCTGCATGGTCGCCGCGTACCAGTCCACGAACTGGATCACGCCCGACTCCTCGAGACTGCTGTAAGGGCCAGGGGTGTAGGCGGGAGAATTGATGCCCTGCTGGTTCGCCTCGACGATCTCGCGGTCCTCGTCGTTGGTGTGCAGCCAGACCTCGGTCAGGGTCTTCAGGTCGTAATCGACGCCCTCCACCGCGTCGCGATCCACCAGCCACGTGGTGGTCACCTCGGTTTCCTGCGGGCCGACCGGCGTCACGCGGAAGGTCAGCGAGTGATCGGGCAGGAAGTGGCACCAGGTCGAGGGATAGTTGAACATCAGCAATGATCCCGCGTCGGGGATGGCGACCCGGCCCAGCGGACGGCGCACCGCGGGCTGGCCCGACAGGGTATAGCTGACCGCCCCCTCGTTCAGCGGCATCCGTGCGACGCGGTACTGACCGTCGCCTTCCATCCGGAACTGGGCGGGGGCCCCGGCGGCAGCGCACTTGTCGAAATGCGCCTGAAGCTTGGGCGAAGCGCCGCCATCCGCCGTCACGCCGCCGATCTCGGGGTCGATGGGGAAGGACTGGCACAGCGACGGATGCGCGCCGCCGCAGTGATAGCATTCGCGGTTGTTCTCCCACACCAGCTTCCAGTTGCCCTTCTCGGTGATGGTCGTGGTGTGGGCCACCTTGGCGCGGTGCAGGTCGTGCACCTCGAGATACGGGCGGGCCAGTTCGGCGAAACCGTCGAAATCGGGCGGCGTCTCGGCCAGGCAGATGAAGACCAGCCCGCACAATTCGCGCAGGTGGACGGGGCGCAGGCCCCATTTCGCGTGGTCGAAATCGTCGCCCATGCCGCGTGCCCACAACAGCCGGCCGTCCAGCTCGTAGGTCCACTGGTGATAGGGGCAGACCAGCTTGGCCACCTGCCCCTGCGATGCCGCGCACAGGATCGAGCCGCGGTGGCGGCACGAGTTGTGGAAGGCCCGGACCTGGCCATCCGCGCCCTTGACCACGACCACGTCGTAGGCGCCGATCCAGAGCCGGACATAGGACCCGGTCTTGACCAGCTGGCAGGCGGGCAGGGCAAAAAGCCATTCGCGGTAGAAGATATCCTGAAGGTCCGCGTCGTAGATCGCGGGGTCGGTGTAGAACGGCCGCTCCAGCGAGAAGCCCGGCTGGCGGCGGTCCAGAAGTTCGGAAAGTGCGTGCGGCATGGGGCGGCCTCGCTGGCGGATCGGTTTACCTGATCTTGCCTGTTGGGCGCAAATGCGGCTAACGCTCAATAGCAGTAATTCTCAACTTGGGTTGAGATCAGGTAACCTGATGCACATGCGGCATCCCGAAGGCGAAAAGCGACCCGTGTCCCGACCCTACGCCCTGCCGTCCTTCACCTCGCTCAGCTGCTTCGAGGCGGCCGCGCGCAACAACAGCTTCAAGGCGGCCGCGGCCGAGCTGAACGTGACACCTGCCGCCGTGAGCCACCAGATCAAGGCGCTGGAGGCCGAGATGGCGCAGCCGTTGTTCCGTCGCCAGCACCGTGGGGTCGAACTGACCGAGGCGGGCGCCTTCCTGTTCGTGGCCGTGCAGCGCGGGTTCGAAGGGATCTCGGGCGCCGTGCGCGAAATCCGCGGCCGCCCCGAAGGCGAGGATGTCATCATTCACGCGACCACGGCGGTCAGCGCCTTCTGGCTGACGCCGCAGATCTCGCATTTCTGGAGCCACCATCCCGAGACGGTCGTCTCGCAGGTCGTCAGCGACGTCGAGCCGATGGAGGATCGCGTGGACCTGAGCATCCGGTACGGCCCGATCCCCGACGATGACGGCACCTATGTCACGCTCTTCACCGACAACATCGTCGCGGTCGGCTCGAAGGAATTCGCGCGGCGATATGCCGTCGCGTCGGTCGCCGACCTTGCCGCCGCGCCGCTGGTGCATGTCACGACCCGGCGGGTGGAATGGACCGGGTGGAAGGACTGGCTGGGCGCCTTCGGCGTCGAGGCGCAGACCGGCAAGCGGACGACCGTGAACAACTTCATGATCGCGCTGCAACTGGCGCAGGACGGCGTCGGCGCCGTGCTGGGCTGGGAACGGCTGATCGGCACGCTGCTGGAGCAGGAGGCGCTGGTCCCGCTGGTGCCCGACCACCTGGTGTCGCCGCATCCCTTCTACCTTCAGATCCATCCCCGCGCCTCGGCCGAGGCGCGGTTCGTGGCCGAGTGGATCGCCCGGCAAGCCGGCTGATCCGCGCCGGTTCCCGGGACCGGCTTCTCCGACCTCCTCGTGGATCGCCGAACCGCGCCGCAGGGCCAATTGAGGGATCCACCTCATAACCCCCGCCACCGGGGCACCGGTAGACCTGTCTGCATCGGATCACGAAGCAGGCGCGGGGCGCCACGGACAGGAGGAAAGATCATGGGTTGGGAAACTTTTGGAAAAGTCGCGGACGTCATCGGCGTAGTGGTCAGCGGCATCGGCACGGGCATGACCGCGAAGGACATCATCGAGAACATCCTCGACCCCAGCGCCGGCCTGAACGACGCGGTCGCGGAACTGAGCGCCGAGATCGCCGAGCTGGGTCGCAAGATCGACGACCTGGCCGAGCAGCAGCGGATCGAAGCCCTGAACGACGGGCTGCAACTGTCGAAGCAGGCGTTCGACCGGGTCAAGGATTACCCCGAACTGGGCCCCAGCGAAATCCAGTCGGTCATCCGCGACGCCTTCAACGGGCTGGACGACGTGGTGAACACGGCGACGGGGATCATGGACCGCGATCCGACCCCCGAAGAGGTCCTGTCGGTCGGCAGCGCAGTGTCCTTCGCGATGCTGGTGCAGATCCAGTCCGCCGCGCTGTTCTCGGAGGGGGAATACCTGGGCCCCGACGCCTCGACCCAGGGGGGCGAACGTCAGCACGGCGGCCATCGCCGCGACTCGATCCGCGACAACCTGATCGAAGGGGTCCAGATCCTTCAGGCGCTGGACGAGGCCGCCGAACAGGCGCTGGACCTCGATGTCTCGCAGTCCACCACCACCTACTACGCCACCGACACTACGCTGGATTACAATGAATGGTGGACCCGGGCCGACGACGGCGCGCTGATCGACTTCCTCGAGTTCGCGGGCAACTTCAGCTTCGGCGGTGGCGGCAGCACCTACCGCGTTCCGTCCAAGACCATCACCACCTACACCATCAATGTCGACGGCGATGCGGATGGCGCCAAGATCAAGGCCGTCCTCGAGACCTTTTTCGGGGACGACTATCAGCTGCACGGTTCGACGCCCGGTGCGCCGATGACGGCCTGGGTGCCGACGGGCACCACCGTGACCATCCCGGCCGAGGCGACCGGCGGCGCCCCGCTGACGCTGACCAGCGGTTCGCATACGGCCCACACCATCTCCAACTACCTGGAAGACGCCATAACCCACGCGATTTACGGGGGCACGCCGCTGGACGGCACGGGCGAGACCTCCGCCGAACTGATCGCGCCGGTGATCGACCTGATCGACGGCCAGATGATCCGGAAGCACGACGGCGACGGCACCTTCCACGGCACGCGGTCGTCCACGGACCAGCGCGGCGAAAGCGACAACCCGTTCCTCAGCGCCGACGGCGACGATTTCATCACCAATGTCGGCAGCTACGACGGGGCGACCCTGCTGGGCTATGGCGGTTCCGACTATCTCAAGGGCGGGGTCAACTCCGACATCATGAAGGGCGGAAGCGGTAACGACGTCTATTTCGGCGGCACCGGCAACGACACGCTCTTCGACGACGAGGGCGGCCTGGACCGGGCGATCTTCGTCGGCGACAAGCAGGACTACACGCTGACCCTCGAGGTGGTCGACGATGCGCTCAGCGTGGTCGTCAGCGGGCAGGAGACGACCGTCGATGGCGAGACCTTCTACGCGCTCGACGGTCGGGATAGCCTCTACGGGATCGAGAGCGTCACTTTCGACGACGTTACGGTCGACCTGCGCACCGAAGACTTCGGAACCGACAAGATCGCCGATGGCGTGGCGACCTGGACCCTGGCCGAGGGCAGCACCAACCTGTTCGGCTGGATCGGCGACAACGATCTGACGGGCCGCGCGACGGATGACCGGCTGGTCGGACAGGACGGCCAGGACACGCTGTCCGGCCAGGGCGGGGACGACGACCTCGCGGGCAATGGCGGCGACGACGTGCTGCGGGGCGACGGTGGCAACGACCTGCTGCTGGGCGGCGCTGGGGCCGATACGCTGGAAGGCGGGCAGGGCAACGACACCCTGAACGGCGGCGACGGGGTCGACTGGCTGGAGGGTGGCGACGGCGCGGATGTGTTCGTCTTCGACAACATGGACGATGTCGACGTCATCACCGATTTCCAATCCGGCACGGACAAGATCCAACTGGACGGCGATGTCTTCTTCGGGTTCGACGGCGGCTTCGGCACGGACGACCTGGTCTTCGGAATGGACGTGAACCCCTCGTATTACGCGATGGCCCCGTGGATGTGGGGCATGATGGGCGCGTTCGATAACTCGATGGTCTACCGCGACGGGGCGCTCTTCTACGACGACAACGGCGGGATGTTCGGGGGCGAGACGCTGATCGCGTTCCTGGAAGACGCGCCCACCCTGACGGCCAGCGATTTCGAGATCATCTGAGACAGTGCTCGCAACAGCGAACGAAAAGTTCCGGGCGGCATGACACCTGAAGGTCATGCCGCCCGGATCGTGTCGCACGCCCGCATCCCGGTGCGGCCCCGTTCAAAGCTGCGACGACGGGTTCAGCAGCCCTTCCTTCAGAGCATAGGACAGAAGTTGCGCCACCGAATGAACCTCCAGTTTCGCCATCAGCCGCGTGCGGTGGTTGTCGACGGTCTTGACGCTGACCGACAGCCGCTCGGCGATCGCCGCGTTCGAACATCCTTCCGCGATCAGGTGCAGGACCTGCCGCTCGCGCGGGCTGAGCTCGGGCTTGCCCGCATCGCGTTCCAGCCGCATCAGGACTTCCTGCGCGACGTAGGGTTCTCCCTGCAGCAGGATGCGAAACCCCTCGGCCATCTCGTCGGGGGGCGTGGTCTTCAGCAAGATCCCGTCCACCCCCGCCGCGACCCAGTCCGCCAGCACGCCTGTGGCATTGAACCCGGTGACGACGGCGATGCGCGTTTCGGGCACCCAGCGGCGCACCTCGCCGTAGACTTCCATGCCGCGCGCCTTGGGCATTCCGCTGTCCAGCAGCAGCAGGGTGGGCCGAAGCTCTCGCGTCAGGGCGATGGCTTCCAGCCCGTCTTGCGCCTCGCCCGTCACGCTTGCACCGTCGAGGGATTCAACGATGCTCTTCAATCCGTTGCGGACGAGTGCATGATCGTCGGCGATAACCACGGTGGCGTCAGGACATGGCTGTGACATTCTCACCCTCCCGGAGCATGATCCTGTTGGCGGTGCTGTTCTTCAGTGCCCTGTTGCTGCTCGTCGTTCAAGTTCTGGACGAGGACGATGATGACGACCCGCTGCCGGGTCTCGCGGGCCGGGGGGCGGTCCTGTCCCTGCATCCGGGCGAAACGGTCGAGGACCTGTTCCGGGTGATGCGCCTTGCCGAGGATGCCGCGGGGCCTTGCGCGGCAGGCGACGCGGCGCCCTTGCTTGTGGACGCCGCCGTCGCGCCGGGCGCTTTGGGCTGCGTGCGGTTGCGCAACGCGGGCGATGCGCCCGGCCTCTGGCGGATCGACTTCGAGGGGCCGTTTTCGGCCGGCTATACCTTCGAGATGGAAGGGGAAGACGGCGCGCAGGTCGTGCTGGACCAGCCCCCGGTGGGCGGGCCGGCGGGTCGCCCGGTCCTGGCGGACAGCAAGAGGGTCGCGTCCCTGCCGATCGTCCTTTTACCCGGGGGCGCGTCGGTCCTGAGCGTGCGGATAGACGATCCCGCGGACCTGGCGGATGCCGATCCCGTCCTTCGGCCCGAGGCGGAATTCGACCGGGCGATGCGCCGGGACGCACAGGGCATGGGAGCGCTGCTGGGCGCGGGCGCGTTGCTGCTGGCGGTCCTTGCCACCACGGCCCGGCTGGTGCGGTCGCGCCCCGCGGGACATTTCGCGGCCTATCTCGGGGCGACCCTGCTCGCCGCCGCCGTCAATGCCGGGTACCTGAACGGGGTGTTTCCCGGGAATCCCGCCCTGCCGGCCGGGGCGTTGGGCAGGTTGTTCGGGGCGGCGCAGCTTGCCGCGCACATGTCGTTCATGGCGGCCTTCGTGGACGAAGCGTTGCCCGGTGCGGCGCTTGCCGGACGGTTGCGGCGTGCAGGTCTCATGGCAGGAGCTGCGGTTCTGCTGCTGGCCGGCGGCACCCTGGTGCTGTCGGATCCGGCGGATGCCGCCCGGTTCCTGGACCTGGGGTTCGAGCTGGACCCGCTGATCGAAGATCCCCTGGCATCACTGCCGCGGCTCATTGCGGCCGCCATCACCCTTGCTTGGATCGGCGCCATCATCGGCGTGTCGGCCCACCTGCTGAGACGCGACGTGTCGGGCAGCCGTCTGTTCGCCCTTGGGGGCGGGATCCTGTCCTTCGGGCTGCTGTCGGCCGGCTTGGGGATCGACGCCTTCGACCCGTTCGACGACAACCCGTTCGGCCTGCAATTCGTGCTACTGCTGGACGGGCTGATCTTCGCGGCCGCGATGACGCGGCAGGCTTTCGGCTTGAGGGGCGAGCGGGACCGCGCGCTGCGCAAGGAACTTGAGGCCACGCGCGAAAGGCAGGCCATGGCCGAGCGCTTGCTGAAGGCGCGCAAGGATGCCGACCGCAGCCGCACGCTGGCCGAGACCCATCGCAACCGCCTGGCGCTGACCGGTCACGACCTGCGCCAACCCCTGACCTCGCTCCACCTGGCAGTGCGCGAGGTCGAGCGGACCAACCCCCCGCTCAGCAAGACCCTGCGGACCAGTCTCGACTATATCGGCTCGGTCCTGAACGCGACGGTCGACGACACCAGGCCAGATGACCTGTCCGAGGATGAGGGGCAGTTCCACACCGAGACGGACCCCCGCGAAACCATCGAGGTCGCGCTGCTGCTGCACAACGCCGTGCGCATGTTTGCCGACGAGGCGGCGGCGAAGGGGCTGACGCTGACGCACGAGTCGTCGGATCTGGTCGTGGAGACCGTTCCCGTGACGATCATCCGGATCCTGTCGAACCTCGTGTCGAACGCGGTGAAATATACCCAGAATGGCGGCGTGGTGGTGCGCGCCCGGACGCAGGGCGACACGGCGACGATCGAGGTGCAGGATACGGGCGCCGGACTGAGCCCCGATGAAATCGAACGGATCCAGCAGGACTATACCCGAGGATCGGCTGCCGCGGGGGTGCACGGCGACGGGCTTGGCCTTTCCAGCGCCCGCGACTTCGCCGCCGAGCTGGGGCTTTCGCTGAAGATCCGCAGCACGGTCGGCGAAGGCACCTGCGTTTCGATCGAGGGGCTTCCCCTGGCGCGGGCCGGCTGATGAAACGCCCGCCTCCTCGTTCGAAGCTCCCGGGTCGGGCGGATCCGGCGGCCTAGTCCTCCAGCCACGCCTCCAGCCGCGCGACCGTGTCCTTCGTGATCGATTGCAGGTCGCCCGACAGGTCCAGGTAGGGGCAGGGATCTTCGAGCCGTTCGCGGGCGTCGCCCATCGAGAAGGCATTGGCCGCGTCCAGGCGCTTCAACTCGGACCACGTGACCGGCATCGCCACCGCGGCCCCGTCGCGGGCGCGCAGGGAATAGGGCGCGATGGCCGTCTGGCCACGGGCGTTGCGGAACCAGTCGATGAAGATCCGACCCTTGCGCTTGGACTTCGACATGGTCGCGGTGAAGCGGTCGGGCTCGGCCTCGGACATGGCGTGGGCCAGGGTCTGGGTGAAGCCGCGCACCGTGTCCCAGCCGTGGCTGCGCCGCAGCGGCACCCACACATGCAGCCCCTTGCCGCCGGTCGCCAGGACGCCGGACGCGATGCCCAGGTCGGCCAGCCGGTCGCGCAGGTCGAAGGCGGCGGACCTGGTATCGTCCCAGCCCAGCCCTTCGTCGGGATCCAGGTCGAAGACCATGCGGTCTGGCCGGTCCAGCCGGTCAGTCCGGCTGCCCCAGATGTGAAACTCGATCGTCCCCATCTGCGCCGCGGCCACGAAGGACTCGGGGCGCGTGGCGTACATGTAGGTCGCGGTCTCGCCGTCCTCCTCCTCGATCTCGATCTCCTGAATCGCGTCGGGAAACCCGTCGCCCGCGTGCTTCTGGAAGAAGGTCTGCCCGCCGATGCCCTTGGGTGCGCGCAACAGCGACAGGGGACGGTTCCCCGCGATCTCGGTCATCCGCTCGCCCACCCGTTCGTAATGCCGCGCCACGTCCAGCTTGGTGCAGCCCATGCCGGGAAAGACCTCGCGATCGGGCGAGCTGATGCGCTGGCCGGCGACTTTCCCGGGGCCATCATCGCCCGTCCCGGCGCTGTCGACCTGCTTGGGCGTCTCCAGCCGGACCGCCTCGGCGGCCTTGTCCTTGCGTGTGCCCTGGTAGGCGCCATGCCGGATGTGGCCATCGGCTGTGAACTCGGTGAACTCGACCTCGATCACGGTGTCGGGCGTGACCCATCGGGCGTCCCGTTCGATGTCGCGCGGCACCTCGGCGAAGGGCGATGTCTTTCGCTTCTTGAAGCCGCTGGACAGGGAGTCGAGGTCGTCCTGCGCGAACCCGGTGCCGACCCGACCGCGATAGCGCAGCGCGCCATCGGACCCATATTCGCCGACCAGCAGCGAGGCGAAGGGCCGGTTCTTCTGGGACGGGGCGAAGCCGCCGACGACGAATTCCTGCCGGTTCGTGCATTTCACCTTGCGCCACGCCTTCACGCGGCGGCCCTTGTAGGCGGCCGACAGTTTCTTCGAGATGATGCCTTCGGCCCCGCGTTCGCAGGCCGCCTGAAACACCTCGGGGCCGCGGCCCACGACCTGGTCGGTCACGCGCAGGGGGCCATCCTTCGGGACGCCGCGGAACAGCTTCTCGAGCGCCGCGCGCCGGTCCGACTGGCTTTCGCCCGTCATGTCGGTGCCGTCCAGAGACAGGATGTCGAAGCAGTAGAACACCAGGTCGCCCCCGTTCGACAGCGCGCGCTGGAGCGAGGAAAAGGGCGAGCCGTCGATCTTCGCCGCCATCACCTCGCCGTCCAGCAGGCATGCATCGCAGGGCAGGGGATCGAACGCCCCCGCGAGCGCGGAGAACTTCTCGGTCCAGTCCTTGCCGTTTCGGGTCCAGAGGGTCACGCCGCCCTTTCCGATGGCCGCGAGCGCGCGGTAGCCGTCGAACTTGGTCTCGTGCACCCAGTCGTCGCCCTCGGGCGCGTCCTCGACCAGGGTCGCAAGCTGCGGCTTGCGGAACTTCGGCGCGCGCCGGTCGCGGTCGGGGCTGGCGCTGTCCGTCGCCTCGGGGTCGGCGTCCTCGGCGATGGCCTCCATGTCGCGCCCGGTGGCGACGCTGGTCGTGAACGCCCCGGTCAGGGTGTCGCTGTCGCCGGTATAGCCGTCCTTCTCCTTGATTAGTAGCCACGCGCGGTCGCCGCCCTTCTTGAACCGCACCAGGGCATAGCCACCGCGCATCCGCTCGCCCGCGATGTCCATCTTGAGATTGCCGTTCTCCAGCATCTCCGTTACGTCGCCGCGCGGGCTCCAGGTCCCGCGGTCCCACAGCATGACGGTGCCGCCGCCGTATTCGTCCTCGGGGATCGTGCCCTCGAAATCGCCGTAGTCCAGCGGGTGATCCTCGGTCCGCTGCGCCAGCCGCTTGTCGCCGGGGGCGGCCGACGGGCCTTTCGGGACCGCCCAGGACAGAAGCGCGCCGTCCCATTCCAGCCTCAGATCGTAATGCAGCGACGACGCGTCGTGCTTCTGCACCGAGAACCACAGCGCCTCCTCGCGGCTTTCGCCCACGACGCCCTTGGGCTCGCTGGTTTTTCGGAAGTCGCGCTTGTCGTTGTAGTCCTTCAGCCGGTCCGCCATCACGACGCCTTCTTCTTCTTGCCGGAACTCTTCTTCTTCTTCTTCGAAGATCCGCTGCTGGCCTTCTCGTCCTTGTCGAGGCTGGCCTTCAGCGCGCTCATCAGGTCGACCACGTTCTCGCCGCTTCCGCTGTCCCCGTCATCGGCCAGGATGCGGTCGGTGTCGCCATCCTCGCGCTTGGTCTCGATCAACTCGCACAGCGCCTGGTAGTAGCTGTCTGAATAGGCCGAGGCGTCGAAGGGCTTGGTCTTCTTCTCGATCAGCTGGGTCGCCAGCTCCAGCATGTCCTCGTCGGTCTCGTCATCCGAGATCTCCGAGAACATCGGGTCGGCCTCGCGGATCTCCTCGGCGTAGCGCAAGGTCTCGAGCAGCAGGCCGTCGCCGCAGGGCCGGATGGCGGCCAGGTGCTCCTTGCCGCGCAGGGTGATCTGGCACAGGCCCGACTTGCGCTCGGACCGCAGGGCGTCGCGGATGACGCGATAGGCGTCCTCGGTCCCGCTGTCCTTGGGCACCATGTAATAGGGCCGGTCGTAGTACAGCGGCGCGATCTCGTCCTGCGCCACGAACTGCACCAGCTCCAGCCGCTTGGACGTCTCGACCTTCAGCTGGTCGATCTCGTCGGGATCCAGAAGGATGTATTCGCCGTCATCGGTCTCGTAGCCCTTCACGATGTCGTCGCGGTCGACCGGTCCGACGCCTTCGACGACCTTCTCGTAGCGCACGCGCTTGCCGCTGGGCTTGTGGATCTGCCGCAGCGACAGGCGCGGCCCCGAACTGGTCGCGGCGTAGAGCTCGACGGAAATGGCGACCAGCGACAGGCGAAGCTGTCCGGTCCAGACGGCACGTGGGGCCATGGCAATCCCTCCTTGACGCGGGGATAACGGGCAGGCCGGCCAAGAGTTGCAGCGGCGCGGCGCGGACGCGCGCCGGCGGTCAGCCCGCGTCGGTGATGTTGCAGGGGATCAGGGTGACCTTTTCCTCCGGCGTGTCCGACCCGAGCACCCGGAAGACCTCGTCCATCATGGCGTTCACGTCCTGGCGCGCCATGCCGACATTGCCGGGGATGAGCGCCCCGAACGGGTCCCAGTCGAAGCAGCCGAACAGGGTCCGGTCCGCGCCGAGGGCGCCCCGGTCGCCCAGCCAGCGGATCACGCCCTCGAGCGAGATGGTCGAGTTCACGAAAATCCCGCGCGGCAGGTCGCCGGTCCACGCGTCGAGCGCGGCATAGGCTTTCGCGCCGGCATAGCCGCAGGCGAGGACGTGGCCTTCGGGCACCTCGATGCCCCGGTCCGCGTGACCGTCGCGAAAGCCCGCGATCCGCGCGGCGGTGTTGTGATCGGTGGCGCGGCCGCCCACGAACAGCAGCGGCTGCCCCGGCGCCGTCCCGTGGCAGGCATCCAGCAGCTTCAGGGTCAGGTCGCGCGCGCCGCCACGGTTGTCCGACACGATCGAGGGGGCGGCGCTGCCCGGCAGGTCGAGGTTCAGGCTGCGCACGCCCGCCGCGCGGCAGATGTCGGTGATTCCATCCGGATCGGTCGCGCCGGTCGCGATGATCGTCTCGACCTGGTAGGACACGAGCTCGCGCGCGGCGGCCGCTTCGAGCTCAGGATCGCGCTGGGCACAGGTGATGACCGGGAACAGGCCGTGGTTGCGCGCGATGGCTTCGAACCGCTCGGCGATGGCTCCGAAATAGCGGTTGTCGTATTTCGGGATGATCATTCCGATGATCTTGGATCGCGCGCTGCGCAGGACACTTGCCTGGATATTGCGGGAATAGCCGTGCGCTTCGGCCAGTGCCTTCACCCTTTCGGCGGTCTTTCGACTGATCCTGCGCTTTTCCCAGCTTCCGTTCAGGACGGCGCTCACGGCGCTGGGCGATGCGTTCGCCAGCTCCGCGATGTCGTAGATCGTCTTGCGTCGTGTCACCCGCGATACCCCGGCCCTTTTTGATGCGTCCATCATTGCACTTGACGCGGCGAAGGCAATCTCGTTAGCTTTGCTACATCGGTTGAGCAATTTTGCGCAATCGGTTGTGCGGCTCGCGGGCCGCGGGAGGACGAGGACAGGTCGATGCTGATCGCGCGCCGTGGCGTGCGAGCGGAGGACCCGCACGACTCCCGCTGCCGGTGCGCCACCGGATCGTGGAGGAACATATGACCAAGCAGACCCTGACCCTGACGACGGCCATCGCGGTCGCAACCGCCGCGTTCGCGGCCGGCGGTGCCGCGGCGCAGACCGTGGGCTTCCTGATGCCCGACCAGGCGTCGACCCGTTACGAGGAACGCGATTATCCCGGCTTTCGCGACGCGATGGCCGAGTTGAACCCCGATGTCGAGGTCGTCTACCAGAACGCCAATGCCGACGCCCAGCTGCAACAGCAGCAGTTCAACTCGCTGATCTCGCAGGGCGCGACGGTGATCGTGCTCGACCCCGTCGACAGCTCGGCGGCCGCGTCGCTCGTCAACCAGGCGCAGGCGCAGGACGTGCGCGTCATCGCCTATGACCGCCCCATCCCCGATATCCCGGCGGACTTCTACGTGTCCTTCGACAACGAGGGGATCGGCCGTGCCATCGCCCAGTCGCTGGTCGACCATCTCCAGGCCGAAGGCGTCGCCGAGGGCTCGGGCGTCCTGCAGGTCAACGGCTCGCCCACCGACGCGGCGGCGGGTCTGATCCGGGACGGGATCGACAGCGCGCTGGACAGCTCGGCCTACGAGACGCTGGCCGAGTTCGACACGCCGAACTGGGCGCCGCCCGAGGCGCAGCGCTGGGTGGCCGGCCAGATCCAGCGCTTCGGTCCGGATATCGTGGGCGTCGTGGCCGCGAATGACGGCACTGCCGGCGGCACCATCGCCGCCTTCAACGCCGCGGGTGTCGACCCCATCCCGCCGGTCACCGGCAACGACGCGACCGTCGCGGCCCTGCAGCGCATCATTGCGGGCACCCAGTACAACACGATCTCGAAACCGTCCGAGATCGTAGCCGAGGCGGCGGCGGAGATCGCCAACACCTTCTTGCAAGGTGAAACGCCCGAGGCCGAGACGACGCTCTACGACACGCCCTCGCAGCTGTTCGTGCCCGAGGTCGTGACCCGCGACAACATCGTCGAGATCATCTTCGACGGGGGGATCAATTCGCCCGACGAGATCTGCACGTCCGAGTTCGTCGACGCGTGCCGCGAACTCGGGATCGTGGACTAGGCTGAACGCAAGGCGTCCGCCCCCGACCGTGGGGCGGGCGCACGACGCCGAGGGAGGATGGAATGACAGCAGCCACATCGGACAAGGAGCTGATCCTGAAGCTCAGCAACGTGTCGAAGCAGTTCGGCGCGGTGACGGCGCTCGACGGGATCGACATGGAGGTCCACAAGGGCGAGGTCGTCGCGCTGGTGGGCGACAACGGCGCGGGGAAATCGACCCTGGTCAAGATCCTGGCCGGTGTCCACGCCAAGACCTCCGGCACCATCGAGTTCGAGGGCCGAGAGGTCGAGATCGGCACGCCCGGTCGCGCGCTGGAACTGGGCATCGCCACCGTCTTCCAGGACCTGGCGCTGTGCGAGAACCTCGACGTGGTGGCCAACCTGTTCCTGGGCCAGGAAATGAACCCCTGGCGGCTGAACGAGATCGAGATGGAGGTCCGCGCCTGGAAATTGCTGGGCGAGCTTGCCGCGCGCATCCCGTCGGTCCGCGAACCCATCGCGTCCTTGTCGGGCGGCCAGCGCCAAACGGTGGCCATCGCCCGGTCGCTGCTGCTGGATCCCGAGATCATCATGCTGGACGAGCCCACCGCCGCGCTGGGCGTCGCGCAAACCGCCGAGGTGCTGAACCTGATCGAGCGGGTGCGCGACCGGGGGCACGGCGTGATCCTGATCTCTCACAACATGGAAGACGTCCGGGCCGTCGCGGACCGGATCGTAGTCCTGCGGCTGGGCAAGAACAACGGCACCTTCGGGCCCGATGCCAGCCAGGAGGAACTGGTCTCGGCCATCACCGGCGCGACCGACAACTCGGTCTCGCGCCGCGCGAAGGCGCGCGACGCGGCAAGCAGTGTCGAGGAGGGCGCGAAATGAGCGATACGCAGAAATTCGACCGCGCCGACAGCCGCGTGCGCGAGGATACGGGCCTTGCCGGCGCGGCGCGGGCCTTCGTCGATCGCGTGCGGTCCGGCGACCTGGGCATGATCCCGGTGATCCTCGGGCTGATCGTGATCGCCGTGGTCTTCACGTCGCTGAACCCGGTCTTCATGCGGCCGCAGAACCTGACGAACCTGCTGTTCGACGCGGCGGCGGTGGGCCTCATCTCGCTCGGCGTGGTCTTCTGCCTTCTGCTGGGCGAGATCGACCTGTCCATCGGCTCCATGTCCGGTGTCGCGTCCGCGATCCTCGGGGTGCTGTGGGTGTCCGTCGGCATCCCGTGGCCGCTGGCCATTCTTGCCGCGCTGGCGGCGGGCGCGTTCACGGGACTGGTCTATGCCGCCCTGCTGAACCGGTTCGGCATGCCGAGCTTCGTATCCACGCTCGCCGGTTTGCTGGCGCTGCTCGGGCTTCAGCTTTTCCTTCTCGGCAACTCGGGCTCGATCAACCTGCCGTTCCAGTCCTTCCTGATCCGCTTCGGACAGATCCTGGTGATGCCGGGCTGGCTCAGCTACCTGTTGGCGCTGGTGCCCGGCGTGGTGATCTTCGTCTTCGGCATGCAGACACGGTCCGAGCGTGCCGCCGCGAACCTGTCCGTCCCCGCCATGAGCGTCCTGGTCGCCAAGGCGGCCAGCCTCACGGCGGTGATCCTGATCGCCGTGTGGTATCTGAACCAGGGGCGGGGCGTGCCCTACATGTTCGTCTTCTTCGTCCTGCTGGTCACGGGGATGGAGTACATCCTGACCCGCACCCAGTTCGGGCGGTCGATCTTCGCCGTCGGCGGCAACCGCGAGGCTGCCCGCCGCGCGGGGATCAAGGTCGAGCGGATCCGCATCTACGCCTTCATGATCTGTTCGACCTTCGCCGCGGCGGGGGGCATCCTGGCCGCGTCGCGCCTGGCCTCGGCCAGCCGTCAGGCGGGGACGGGCGACGTGAACCTCAACGCCATCGCGGCGGCGGTGATCGGCGGCACGTCCCTTTTCGGCGGGCGCGGATCGGCATGGTCGGCGCTGCTGGGCGTGCTGGTGATCCAGGCGATCTCGAACGGCCTGACGCTGCTCAATCTCAGCTCGTCGCTGCGCTACATGATCCTCGGCGCCGTGCTGGCGCTTGCCGTGATCGTCGACAGCCTTGCACGCCAATCCCGCGCCAGCCACGGTCGCGCCTGAGCAGGAGAGTCCCATGGCAGAAAGTTTGAACGGCAAGATCGCGGCGGTGACCGGCGCGGCCTCGGGGATCGGGCTCGCCTGTGCGAAGATCCTGCACGAAAGCGGGGCCCGGGTCGTGCTGGTGGATCGCAACGCCGAGGCGCTGGAGAAGATCACCGGCGAGATGGGCGACGGCGCCTTCGGCCTGGAACTGGATCTTTTCGACGGCGATGCCGTGATGGAGATGCCGGGGCGGATCCAGGAGATGGTGGGCCCGCTCGACATCTTCCACGCCAATGCGGGCGCCTACGCCGGCGGCCCGGCGGCCGAGGGCGACCCGGATCACTGGGATCGCGTCCTGCACCTGAACTGCAACGCCGCCTTCCGCTGCGTGCGCGCGGTCCTGCCCGGCATGATCGAGCGCAAGACCGGCGACATCGTCTTCACCTCGTCGATCTCGGGCGTCGTGCCGGTGGTGTGGGAGCCGATCTACACCGCCTCGAAATACGCGGTGCAGGCCTTCCTGCATTCCACCCGCAGGCAGGTGGCCCCCCACGGCATCCGCATGGGCGCGGTGCTGCCCGGGCCGGTCGTGACCGCGCTTCTGGACGACTGGCCTAAGGCCAAGATGGACGAGGCGCTGGCCAACGGGTCGCTCATGCAGCCGCGCGAGGTGGCCGAGGCGGTGCAGTTCATGCTGACCCGGCCACGCGGCGTCGTGGTGCGCGACCTTGTCCTGCTGCCCAACAGCGTGGACCTGTAGGATGGGGCAGCACGTAATCGGAGTCGATGTCGGAACCGGGTCGGCCCGCGCCGGGGTCTTCGACCTGTCGGGAAATCTCGCCGGGACCGCGAGCGCGTCCATCGCGGTGCACCGCGAAGGCGGCGACATCGTCGAGCAGTCGTCCGAGGACATCTGGCAGGCGATCTGCACCGCCGTCCGGGGCGCGGTGAAGGCCGCGAATGTTTCTGGGCCTGACATCGCCGGGATCGGCTTCGATGCCACCTGTTCCCTTGTCGTCCTCGGCGACGAGGATGGCACGCCACTTCCCATCGGGGACAAGGACCACCCCGAGCGTAACGTCATCGTCTGGATGGACCACCGCGCCACCGACCAGGCCCGCCGCATCAACGCGACCGAACACCCCGTTCTGCGCTACGTTGGCGGCCAGATCTCGCCCGAGATGCAGACGCCGAAGCTGCTGTGGCTGAAGGAAAACCGCCCCGAGATCTTCGCGGGCGCCTGGCAGTTCTTCGACCTCACCGATTTCTTCACCTGGCGCGCGACCGGCAGCACGGCCCGGTCCAGCTGCACGGTCACCTGCAAGTGGACCTACCTCGCGCACGAGGATCGGTGGGATCAGACCTATTTCGACCAGGTCGGTCTCGGGGCGTTGGCCAACGAGGGGTTCGCCAGGATCGGAACGCAAATCGTCGCGCCGGGCACCGCGCTGGGCGACGGGTTGACCGAGCGGGCCGCCGGGGAACTGGGTCTCGCTCCCGGAACGCCGGTTGGTGCCGGGCTGATCGACGCCCATGCCGGTGGCATCGGCACCGTCGGCGCCGAGGGTGCGCCGACCGGGACGCTCGGCTATGTCTTTGGCACGTCATCCTGCACCATGACCTCGACGACCGACCCCGCCTTCGTGCCGGGCGTGTGGGGGCCGTATTACTCGGCCATGGTGCCGGGGCTCTGGCTCAACGAAGGGGGCCAGTCGGCGGCCGGCGCGGCGATCGACCAACTCCTGAGCCTTCATCCCACGGCGGAAGAGGCACGCGCAATGGCAGGCGACCAGAGCCTGCCGGCCTTCCTGTCCAGGCGCGCGCTGGACGCGGTCGCCGGGCCATCGGACACCGTCGAACTGGCGCGCGGCCTGCACGTAGTACCCGAATTCCTGGGCAACCGCGCGCCGCATGCCGACCCGCACACCCGCGCCGTGATCGCGGGGCTGGGCATGGAGCGCGACGTCGACAGCCTCGTGGCGCTTTACATGGCCGGGTTGTGCGGGATCGGCTACGGCTTGCGGCAGATCTGCGCGGCGCAGAACGACGCTGGCGTGTCCCCGGAGCGGATCGCCATATCGGGCGGGGCAGGGCGCAGCGACCTGGTGCGCCAGATCCTCGCCGATGCCACCGGGCTCGAGGTCGTCGCGCCGGAGACCGACGAGCCGGTGCTCCTCGGCTCGGCGATCCTGGGCGCGGTGGCAGCGGGGGTGAAACCGTCGATTGGTGATGCCATGACCACCATGACCAACGTGGCGCGCCGGTATGCCCCGACCGCCGCGGTGCAGGCCGTCCACGACAAGCGGTTCCATCATTTCACGGAGTTGCAGAAGCTCGCTCGGATCGGCGGATCGCTCTGAGATCTGCGCGATCGGGTGCTTTCACCGCCCCGCGACGGCCAGCGAAAGACGGGCCGAGGCGGCCACGCCGTCGATCAGCGGGATGCGGGACCGCGCGGACAATTCCGGCGCGATATGCGCCATCCCGGCGCATCCCAGCAGGGCGCAGGCCGCGCCGTCGCTTTCGTTCGCGGTGGCGATCTCATCGGTCAGCCGGTCGATCACATCGGTCCCGCCCGCGTCGATAGTGAGGACGGGAAGCCCGCTCGCGCGCACCGAGGCACAGGATCCCGCGAACCCCTGCTGGCGGATGTTCTCCTCGATCACTGGCACCGAGACGGGCAGCGATGTGATGACCGAGAATCGCAGCCCCAGCAGTTGCGCCATGACGAAGCTCGATTGGCCGATCCCCAGCACAGGGCACCCCGCGGTCGCGCGCGCCTCGGCCAGGCCGGTATCGTCGAAGCAGGCGATCACGATGACATCGGCGCCCCGCGCTTCGGCCACCGGCACCAGCGCCAGCAGGCCGGGCACGGCCGCGTCCCCGTCCGCCTTGCCCTGGATCGCGGCCGGGGCGGAGGCGTTGGTCAGGCCGAAGATCTCGACGTCGGGCAGGGCCTCGCGCGCCGTGGCGACGATACTGTCGGTCATGCCTTCGGTCGAATTGGGGTTGATATAGGCGATCTTCATACGCCCTTCCCCGCATCCGAGCCCAGCCGCGCCCGGCGCTTGCCCAAGATCCAGACGCCCAGCAGGCAGGCCGCGATGATGGCGAAGGAGAACAGCGTGGTCAGCGTGCCCAGCGCATAGATCACCGGGGTCGTGACGTTGGTCGTCATCCCGAAGATCTCGAGCGGGAGCGTGTTGTAGCTGCCCGCGGTCAGCAGCGTCCGAGCGAATTCGTCATAGCTGAGCGTGAACCCGAACAGGGCCACCCCGATCAGCGACGGCGCGATGATCGGCAGCACCACGAAGCGGATCGTCTGCCACGAGGTCGCGCCCTGGTCGCGGGCGGCTTCCTCGTAGCTTTTGTCGAAGCGGTTGAAGACCGCGAACATGATCAGCAGGCCGAAGGGCAGCGTCCATGTCAGCTGCGACCCGAAGCCGGACGTCGCCCAGTGGATCTTGAGCCCCAGCTGGTTGAAGATCAGCCCGACGCCCAGCGAGATCAGGATCGACGGGATCACCAGCGACGTGATGGCCGCGTAGAACAGCAGGGCCGACCCCGCGAAGCGCTTGCGGAACGCCAGGCCGGCCATGACCGACACGACCACCGTGGTCACCATCACCATCAGCCCCAGCGCGAAACTGCGCCGGAACGCGCCCCAGATGTCGCCGACCGCCTGCTCCTGGAACAGGTCGCGAAACCAGTGCAGCGAGACGCCGTTCATCGGGAATGTCAGCCCGCCCTGCGGCCCCTGGAAGCTCAGGATGCCGATGGTCAGGATCGGGCCGTAGAGAAACAGCACGAACAGCGCGAAGAAGGCGGCCAGAACGTAGAAGCTGCGGGGGCGACGCTCCATCTCAGAGCTCCTTGCGGATGTTGACGAAGCGCAGCAGGATCGCGATCACGATCAGCACGGTGCACAGCAGAACGACGGCGGTCGCGGCGGCCGACGGGTATTGCAGAAGCCCGATATCGTTCGAGATCAGCCGCCCCACGTTGGCGCGCTGCGAGCCGGACATGAACCGCACGGTGATGAAATCGCCCATCACCAGCGTCACAACGAAAATGGTGCCGATCATGATGCCGGGCTTGGTGAGCGGCAGGATCACGTGCACAAGCGTCTGAAGCCCCGAGGCGCCGTTGTCCCGCGCGGCCTCGAGCAGGGATTTGTCGATGCGCATCATGGTGTTGAAGATCGGGACGACCATGAACAGCGTGTAGAGGTGCACGAAGGCCAGGATCACGGCGAAATCGGAATAGAGCAGCCAGTCCAGCGGCTCGTCGATCACCCCCCACGAGATCAGCGTCTGGTTGGCGATGCCGTTGCGCCCCAGGAACGGGATCCACGAGATCATGCGGATGATGTTCGAAGTCCAGAACGGGATCGTGCAGACCAGGAACAGCGCGATCTGCATGGTCAGGCTGCGCACGTGGAACGCCAGGAAATACGCGACCGTGAACCCGATCGCCAGGGTCAGCGCCCAGGTGATGAAGGCGTATTTCAGCGTGGCGAGAAAGACGCGGTAGGTGACGGGCGAGCCGAAAAGGAACTCGTAATTGTCGAACTGGAAGGCCGGGTAGATCGAGAACTCGGTCGCGCCCCAGAAACTGACGATCACGATCATGACGATCGGCGCGACCAGGAACAGCAGCAGGACCAGCGCCAGCGGCGAGGCCTCGAGCCATCCCAGGACGTGGCGATTCTTTAGCCGCATGTGCTCTCCTCGATCCGGTTCGCGCGCGTCGGCGCGCCGGTCGTCAGGTCGTTGAAATCGGGAGGTGGCGGGGGGCGTCGCGCCCCCCGGCCGGATGCCTCGCGCGGGCGAGGCGATGTCGGGTCAGGCCGCGATGAACTCGTTCCACTTGCGGACCATGTACTGGTTCTCGTCCATGACGGCGTTCCAGCAGGCGACCGAGCCCATGCGCTCTTCGAACGAACCGCCGTCGCGGACCTCGCCGGCCTGTGCCAGCTCGTCGCCGGTGGGCGAGGTGATGACGTCGGTGGCTTCCTTGCCCTCGAACCAGTAGCCCCACTCGTTCTCGGACATGAACTCCTTCGAGGTTTCGGGAACGGCCGAGTAATAGCCCTGGCGCATCAGGTAGCCGCCGACCCAGCCCGAGAGGTACCAGTTGATGTACTCGTAGGCCGCGTCCAGCTCCATGCCCGACAGCGACTGCGACAGGCCGATGCCCCCGCCCCAGCTGCGGTAGCCTTCCTTCAGCGGCTGGTAGACGCAGGGAATGCCGCGCGACTTCACGGCGGTGATCGCGGGCGACCACATGGACTGGATCACGACCTCGCCGGATGCCATCAGGTTCACGCTCTCGTCGAAGGTCTTCCAGAAGGCGCGGAACTGGCCGTTCTGCTTGGCCTCGGTGAAGATCGCCATGGTCGCGTCGATCTCTTCGCGGGTCATGTTGCCCTTGTCGCCGTACTGGATCTCGCCCATGGCCTCGCAGACCATGGCCATGTCCATGATGCCGATGGACGAGATGTCGAGGATCGATGCCTTGCCCTGGAACTCGGGGTTCAGCAACTCGGCCCAGGACTCGATCGGGCGGCCGATCAGGTCGGGGCGGATGCCCAGGGTGTCGGCGTTGTAGATCGTCGGGATCAGGGTCATCCAGTTGGTCTGCTCGTCCGCGAAGGTGGTCGCGCCCGGCTCGGGGATGAAGCCCACGGTGTGCGGCGCGGTGCCCTGCGCGATCTCGCTGTCGGGCGTCAGCTTGCCGTCCTTGAAGATGCCGACGATCTTGTCGTAGTTCGCGATCCGGCTGACATCCATCGCCTGGAGGTTGCCCGTAGGCCAGACCTTCTTGCAGATCCAGTACTCGATATCCGCGATGTCGAAGCTGTCGGGCTGGGTCGCGGCGCGCTGGGTGACGCTGTCGCTGTCCAGCGCCGTCATTTCCAGCGTGAAGCCCAGGTCTTCCTTCACCTTGTTGGCGACGTCATTCAGGTTCGACACGCCGGTGCCGAACTGGCGCAGAACGATGTCCTTGGTGTCCTGCGCCCACAGCATGGGCGCCGGCAGGGTCGAGGCGGCGATCGCCGCGCCGCCGGCCTTGAGCAGGGAGCGGCGGGAATAGCCGACCTTGGGTTTTGCGAGTTTCGCCATGGGTTTTCCTCTCATGATGGATGGATGCGGGGTCTTTCGTGTCGGCCCCTTCAGGCCTCGAGGCGGTGCAGCCCCCTTTCGTCCCAGGCGAGCCGCACGGCGTCGCCCGGGGATCTCGGTGCGTTGAAGAATTGCTCTTCCGGTAGCAGGGCGAGCACCTCGTCGCCGGTCTCCAGCTTCGAGGTCACGGCGACCGACGCGCCCTGGTATTCGACGGCCGTGATCGTCGCGGCCAGCCCGTCGTCGCCCAGGGTCACCGAGTCGGCGCGCACGGTCGCCTTGCCGCCCGGCAGCGCGATCACGTTGTGTCCGCCGATGAACCGGGCGACGAATTCGGTGCGCGGCGCGCCCCAGACATCGCGGGCCGGGCCGGATTGCTCGATGACCGCGTCGTTCATCACGACGATCTCGTCTGCCAGCGCCAGCGCCTCGTCCTGGCCATGGGTGACATGGATGAAGGTGATGCCCAGCTCGCGCTGGAGCTTCTTCAGCTCGCCCCGCATCCGGATGCGCAGGAACGGGTCGAGCGCGGACAAGGGCTCGTCCAGCAGCAGCACCTTGGGCTCGGTCACCAGTGCCCGGGCCAGGGCCACGCGCTGCTGCTGGCCGCCCGACAGCTGCGTGGGCAGCCGGTCGGCCAGGTGCGTCATGTCCACCAGCGCCAGCATCTCGTCGGCGCGGGCGTGCCGCTTGGCCTTGTCCACGCCCCTCATGCGCAGCGAAAACGCCACGTTGTCGCGCACCGACAGGTGCGGAAACAGCGCGTAGTTCTGGAACATCATGGCCGTCCCGCGCAGCGCGGGCGGCAGTTGGGACACGTCCTGGTTATCAAGGACGATCGACCCTTCGCTGACATCCTCGTGCCCCGCGATCATCCGCAGGGTCGACGACTTGCCGCAGCCCGACGGCCCCAGCAGGCAAACATAGCTGCCCCTGACGAAGACGTGGTTCAGATCCCGCACCGCGACCGTGTCGCCGTAGCGCTTGGTCAGGTGAACCAGTTCAAGGTCGTATCCGGTTCGCATCGGGCCCCCAGTGCTGTCTTGACCCGAGGTGAGGCTCTTATCGGTTCCGAGGGCAGCATTTTCGCATCGCCACGGGCGCGGTTTTGCCCTTTGCCGCATTTTTGACCGCGCCGCCGCGCGTTGTGCACGAAAACGGGCCCAAAGTTGTATACAATACTGTCCCGGAAACCATCGGGGGCCTCCCGCGCTTGTCCCACTGGGCGAGAATCGGCGAAGGTCGCGGCAGGGCAGGAAGTGATGCGCAGGTAATGAACAAGATAGACGACACCAGCTGGAGCCGCGACACCATCGCGGCGGACCTCGAACGCGCCATCCACGAACACCGCCTGCCGCCGGGTACGAAGCTGGGCGAGGATGACCTGGCCGAGGCCTACGGGATCAGCCGCACCATCGTCCGGGCCGCCCTTCTCGCGCTGTCGCACCGCCACCTGGTCCAGTTGCGCCGCAATCGCGGCGCCTTCGTCGCGCAGCCCACCCCGCGCGAGGCGCGCGAGGTGTTCGAGGCGCGATCCCTTCTCGAACCCCGCACCGCCCATTCCGCCGCCCTGCGGATGACCGAGGCCGACCTTGCGCTTCTGAACGCGAATATCCGCGACGAGCACACCGCACTGGACGCGGGCGAGAACGGCCGCGCGCTTCTGCTGTCGGGCCAGTTCCACCTGGAAGTCGCCCGCATCGCGGACCAGACCACGATCGAGGCCGTCATATCCGAGCTGATTTCGCGCTCGTCGCTCATCATCGCGCTCTACTGGCGGCGGCGCGCCGCGTTGTGCGAAACGCAGGCGCACCATGCGCTTCTGGACGCCTTCGCCCGCAAGGACGGCGCGGCGGCCGAGGAGCTGATGAAGAACCACCTGCTCGACCTCGTGGCCTCTCTCGACCTGCGCAACGTCGCGCCGCCGCCAGCGTCGCTGCGCGAGGCCCTGCAAAGATGACGGCCTGCTGCCGCGTGGCCCGGGCGGGCGAGGTCGCTGTCATGCTCGACTGGGCGGCCGCGGAAGGCTGGAACCCGGGCCTGGACGACGCCGCCGCCTTCCACGCGGCCGACCCCGATGGCTTCTTCGTGGCCGAGGTCGGGGGCCAGGTGGTCGCGGCGATCTCGGTGGTCAATCACTCCGACGCCTTCGCCTTTCTCGGTCTCTACCTCTGCCGCCCCGAATTCCGTGGCCGGGGCATCGGCTTCGCACTCTGGAATTTCGCGCTGTCCCATGCCGGAGACCGCACGGTCGGCCTGGACGGCGTCGCCGCGCAACAGGCCAACTACGCGCGGTCGGGCTTCGTCCTGCACGGCCACACCCAGAGACTGTCCGGCCACCTGGCGACCGAGGCGCTGACGCTTCCGGTGGCGCGCGCGGTTGAGATACCCGAGATCGAACGGCTCGATGCCGCTGCGAACGGCGTGTCCCGGCCGCGTTTCCTGCATGCATGGCTGCAAGACGGACCGACGCGGAAGACCGTCCTTGAGAGGGACGGAAAGACGATCACCGGCCTCGCCACGGCCCGGACCTGCCGCGGCGGCTGCAAGATCGGGCCGATCATCGCGGACGACGCCCCCGCGGCGCTGCACCTCGCGCGACAGGCGGCATCCGCGATCGGGGAAAGCCGCGTCACGATCGACGTGCCCGACACCGCCGCCCCCTTCGCCGAGATGCTGCGGCAGCAGGGGTTCACCGAAGGCTTCAGCACCGCCCGCATGTATCGCGGGGACGCTCCGGCCGCGGGGCAATGCCTGCAGGCCGTCGCAACGCTCGAACTCGGTTGAGATCCCGCGGACCCAACCGGACCACCACCGGCCGAGACCCGAACAGCACAGGAAACGGGCAGATTCCGGCGTGATGCCGATTCTCCGGGCAGCCGGCGGTGATCCCTGACGCCGCGAAACCCGGCGCGTTGTCCGCGGCCCGACGCCACGCCTAGCCTGAGCGCGGACTTGGTGTGGGGGCGCGATGGAATTCCGGTTCTTCGAAATCTATCGCAACTGGGATTACGTCACCCTCCTGATGCAGGGCGCGGGGATGAGCGCCATCCTGACCCTGTGCGGCGGCGTCATCGGGTTCGCCTTCGCCATCGTCCTGTCCTGGGCCCGGCACATGCAGATCCGCATCGCGGCCCCGCTGGCCACGGCCTACGTCGAGTTCATCCGCAACACGCCGCTGATCGTTCAGCTGTTCTTCGTGGCCTTCGGGCTGCCCCTGCTGCTGGGCTATGCGTGGCCCTTCTGGGCCCACGCGCTCCTGGCGCTGGCGCTCAACTTCTCGGCCTATTTCGCCGAGATCCTGCGCGCGGGCTTCCGTTCGGTCGACACCGGCCAGCGCGAGGCGGCCGAGGCGCTGGGCCTGCGCCCGATCACGGCGTTCCGCCTGATCGTCGTGCCGCAGGCCATCGGGCGCATGTTCCCGTCGCTGTCCAGCCAGTTCGTCTTCCTGTTCCTGACCACCGGGATCATCGCCGAGATCGGCGTGCGCGACCTGACCAACGCCGGCATGTTCATCGACAGCCGCACCTTCCGGACCTTCGAGGTCTACATCACCCTGACCGTCATCTACATCAGCATCTCGCTGCTCTACAAAGCCGCGATGGCGGGCCTTTATCGCTGGCGCTTTCCCTGGGCGGAGCTGGGCCGGTGAAGGACCTGTTCGCCGCCATACTGGGAGAGCCCTTCGGCATCGTCCTGTTCCAGCTGCTGTCGGCGACGCAGTTCACCATCTACCTGTCGCTCATCGCGTTCTTCGGCGGCGGCATCCTGGCCGGGATCATCACCGTGATCCGCGTCGCGCCGTTCAAGTGGGGCAAACGGCTGGCCGTCGCGTATATCTGGTTCTTCCAGTCCACGCCGCTGCTGATGCTGCTGTTCCTCGCGGGGCTCGGGGTGCCGCGGCTGCTGGGCTTCAACATCGACCCGTGGATCGCGGCCTCGGTCTCGCTCATCGTCTATACCAGCGCCTACCTGTCCGACGTCTGGCGCGGCGCGGTCGAGGCGATCCCCAGCGGCCAGTGGGAGGCCAGCGAGGCGCTGGGCCTGCGGTTCCTTCAGATGCTGCGGCTGGTGGTGCTGCCGCAGGCCATCGTGCTGGCGCTGGCGCCCACGGTCGGGTTCATGGTGCAGATCATCAAGGGCACGTCGCTGGCCTACATCATCGGGTTTTCCGACCTCATGCAGATCGGCAAGCGCTGGGCCAACGCGCCCGTGGACGGCACCGAGCCCTTCGTCATCTACCCCCTGATGGCGCTGATCTACTTCGCCCTCTGCTTTCCGCTGTCGCTCTATTCCCGCCATCTCGAAAAGCGCCTCGGCGCGGTGAAACGCGCCGCGACCCCGACTGCTGCCTGATCCATCGCAACCAAAGGAGATTTCCATGACCGTAACCGACAAGCTCAAGGGCCTCATGACCGCCGCGGCGCTGGCCGCCGCCACGATGACCGCCGCGCCCGCCGCCGCCGCCGACCTGTCGGATATCCTGTCCGAGGGCACGATCAGCATCGGGGTGCCCGAGGATTTCCCGCCCTTCGGCTCGCTCGGCGCCTCGGGCGAGTACGAGGGCTATGACGTCTCGGTCGCGAACATGATCGCCGAGGCGATGGGAGTCGAGCTGGACCTCGTCCCGATCAGCTCGGACCAGCGCATCCCCTACCTAGAAACCGACCGGCTGGACCTCGTGATCTCCTCCATGGGCGCCAACCCCGAGCGGGCCAAGTCGATCTGGTTCTCCAGCGCCTACGCGCCCTTCTATTCCGGCGCCTTCGCCAGCGACGACAAGGAGATTTCCAGCGTCGACGACCTCGCGGGCTACTCCGTCGGTCTGACCGGCGGCACGCTCGAGGACCTGGCGCTGACCGACATGGTGTCCGACGAGACCGAGATCATCCGTTTCGGCGACAACGCCGCGACGCTGGCCGCCTATGTCTCGGGCCAGGTGGATGTGCTGGTGACCGGGAACGTCGTCGCCGCGTCGCTGTCCGAGTCGAACCCCGATCTCAGCGTGGACACGAAGTTCATCCTGCGGGACTCGCCCTGCTTCATCGGCATCAAGCAGGGCAATGCCGACCTGCTGCGCTGGGTCAACGTGTTCATCCTGACGAACACCCTGAACGGCGAGCTGAACACGCTGTCCGAAGAATGGTTCGGCCAGCCCCTGCCGCCGCTGCCGACCCTCTGACCAAGACAGGACCCGGGGCGGGCGTGTCCTGCCCCCGGGTGCCCAAGGCCATCGCTCGTCCCGCCAGGCGCGGAACCGTGATCCTAGGCTCGGGCCTTTTCCATCATTTCGGCGCGGTCCCGGGCCGTGAGCCGCCGGAAGGCGATCGTGGCGGGGATCACGGCGGCAAAAAGCGCCGCGCCGAACGCCATCGCGGTTTCGGGGGCGCCGGTGCGGTCCAGCAGCCACCCGGCCACAGGAGGGCTGGCGGACATGACCGCGTAGTAGATGGTGAAGAAGATCCCCATCCCGAAAGCCCGCCGCTCGGGCGCCACGGCCTGTCCGGCCAGCGCCATGATCACACCGGCCGGGGCCATGCCGATCAGCCCGAACAGCAGGCTCGCCGTCAGCCCGGCACCGGGCACCGACAGCAGCATCATCGCCACGATCGCCCCGGCCATGCAGACCGCGATGACGATGTCGCGTCGCCCGAGCCTGTCGACGAATTGCCCGCACAAAGCCCCCGAAACGATCATTACCCAGCTTCCGACGCTGATGACGGACGCGGCGGCCAGGGTGCCCATGCCTTGCGCCTCCAGCAGCGCGGGCCCGAAACTCAGATAGACCACGTAGCCCGCGTTGAAGACGCCCCAGGCCGTGCCGGCCGCCACGATCAGCCCCCATTCGCGCCGCAGCAGGCCCGTCATCCGGACCGCGCGGCCCGTGGGAAAGTCCCGCGGCGTCCTGTAGAAGGCGATCACGGCGAGCGCGGCGGCGGCGCACCAGGCGGCGGCCACCACGAAGGGCGCGCGCCAGCCGTGCAGATCGGCAAGCCAGGTGTGGCCGACCTGTCCCATCGCGATGCCGAAGGGCCAGCTCATGACCAGCACGCTCATCGCGGTGGCGATCTCGTGCCCGTCGAACCAGTCGGCCACCATCTTGGTGAAGTAGAGGGTCGCGAGCAGGAAACCGGCTCCGCACAGAACCCGCCCGGCCCCGATGCCGACCGGTCCGGAAGCCAGCGCGGATACCAGGCTTCCCACGGCGAGGGCGGCAAGGCCCAGACCGGCCAACGTCCTGTCCGAGGCGAAACGACCGATGATCCCCGCCGGAAGGGCGAGGACCAGACCCGGCGCCATGAACAGCCCGATCATGAAACCAAGCTCGGCGTTGTCGAGCCCGAAGGCGTCCGTCAGGTCCCCGCCGACCGCGCCCATGGTCTGGAACTGAAAGCCCAGCCCGACGCGCGCGGCGAAAAGCAGCGCGAGGATCCGCCAGCGCATCACGCCCAGCCCAGCTGTCGCAGCGCGTGGCCGTCGTTCCAGATCTTCGTCATGCCGGCGATGCGGTCGCCGTCGAAGACCATGACGTAGGCATAGTCCGAGGCGACGGTCTTGCCTGTCGGCGCGGCCGGTCCGCCCAGTCCGGTCTGGGTCCCGCGGAACACGGCCGTGGCGACCACGGTCCTTCGCTCGGTATCGACCGCGAAAGCCGTGAGATCATAGCGGCCGTCCGGGATCGGGGTCAGCAGCCCCTTCATCCAGTCGGCATATGCCGCGAGCGTCGTCACGTCCGCCAGCGCGTCGGCCTGGCAGTGGAAGCGCGCGCCGTCGTGGCAGAATGGCGCGCAGGCCGCCCAGCCGCCGCCGGTTTCGCAGGCTTCGAAAAAGGTTCTGGCCGTCTCTTCCATGCGCATCGGATCACCTCGTGTCTGTCGATGCGGCCAGGATGATGGGACGGGATGACCCGCGGTATCGGGCATTTGCAGTAAACGGCGCCCGCGGCCTGCTGTATTCATCTACAGCATCTGCAGGATTGCCCGGGAGCAGGCGCTGCCACAGGATCGGAGGCATCAATTGCGAACGGTCGCCCCTGCCATGTCACCCGAAGACATCCTCAGTCACCGCGAGATCGAGATCGCCCGGGCCTATGCCAAGGGCGACACCTACCAGGTCATCGCTGCCCGGCTGTGCATCGCGCCATCCACCGTGCGCACGCACCTCGCCGCGATCTATCGCAAGCTCGAGGTGTCGTCGAAGCTGGATCTGCACGCGCGCCTGGATGGCGCGCCCCCGCAGGCCGACATCAAGATCGACCACGCGGCGGTGATTTCCGAGCTCGCGCTCAGCCTCGAGGAGGCACTGCGCCGCGAGCAGGCGCTGGCCGAGGTCCTGCGGATCATCAGCCGGTCGGACGGCGAGATCGACGCGGTCATGTCGGCGATCCTCGGGTTCGCGCTGGAACTGTGCGAGGCGGAGTTCGGGATCCTGTTCGCCTATCATGGCGCCGGCCGATACGAGGCGAGCCACATGCGCGGGATTCCCGGGCCCTTCCGGGATTGGCTGGAAGGGCAGGGCGTCTTCGAGCCGGGCGGGCAGACCGGGCTTGGTCGCCTGGCGGTGAACCGGGCTGTGGTGAACATCTTCGACGTCCGCGCCGAAGAGGTGTTCCAGACCGACGACCCCCTGCGCTACGCCACCGCGATCCTGGGCGGGGCCCGTTCGTTCGTGGCGATCCCGATGATGTCGGGAGACACCCTGGCCGGCGCCTTCACGATCTATCGGCAAGCCGTGCGGCCCTTCAGCGCCCAGGCCACCGGGCTGGCCCAGACCTTCGCGGACCAGAGTGTCATCGCGCTTGAAAACGCGCGCATGGTCGGCGCATTGCGAAGCCCTTGCTGAGCTTCCCAATGCGGCCTGGATGGCCGCGGAACGGGAAGGCCCGTGGGGGGACTTTGACGCCTACACGCCCTCGACAAGGATGAGGTCGGTGTCCGATATCTTCTCCCTGACCGCCCGCGCCTCGGTGTAGGCGTCGGAGTCGTAGAAGGCGCGCGCGGCGTCGATGTCATCGAACTCGATCACGATCGCCAGCCCTTCGGCCGCGCCCTCCCGATGGTCGGGGCTTGGATTGCGAACCAGCACCTTGCCGCCGTGGGCCGCGATCGCGGCGCCCGAGAGCTTCTTGAATTCTTCGAACGCGTCTTTGTCCCGGACGCGGATGTGAGCGATCAGGTATCCCTTCGGCATCGTGAATATCCCCCTCAAATTTTCCGACCAATGCGTCGGACGGTCTTGAGGGTATCACAGAACCGTTCGGTTTTGGACCGGCCGGGGCGTTCCCCCCGGCCAGGCGGTCACAGGTCGAAGTCCACGGCGCCGAACGCGTGGCCGGGCGCGCGGATCGTGAAGTCGGCGGTGCCGTCCCCGTCGATATCGGCCTCGAGCAGGTCCCCCGATTGCCGGATCGTGCCCGCGCCCCCGTCGGGATCCCAGGCAAGGGCCTGGTTCCCGTCGGTGTCGGGATCGGCGTCGAGGGAGGTCAGGTCGATCATGTCTCCGGTTTCGAAATCCGTGATGGTGTCGATCCCCCAGGCGCCGCCCTCCTCGATCTTGCGGAACTGGAACACGTCCGCGCCATGCTGACCGGTCAGGGTGTCCGAGCCGCCGCCGCCCTGGATTGTGTCGTCGCCCATGCCGGCGTCGATCTCGTCGCTGCCCGAGGATCCGTAGATGCGGTCGTCCCCGCCGCGCGCGAAGATCCTGTCGTCGCCCGACCGGCCGCGGATGACGTTCGCGGCGTCGTTGGCAAGGATCAGGTCGCCCACGGTGGTGCCCGTCGCGTCGATCTCCAGGTCTCCGGCCAGGTCGAGCCGCTCCAGCCCCTCGCTCATGGTGAAGTCGACCCACGAGATCACCCGGTCCCACCCGCCACCGGCATAGACCAGTGTGCCTTCCTCGGTGACCTCGATGACGTCCTTGCCGTCGGTGCCGAAAAGGACCGGCGCCTCGATCAGGCTTTCGTCCCCGGCGTCGATCGCCGCCGTGTCGACCTCGGCGTCATCGAAGACCAGGAATTCGACATCCCTAACGACGTCCAGCCCTTGGTCGCCGATCATGTCCTCGATCTCGAACCCGCCGTCGATCCCGGTGATCCGATACCCGTTCGACAGGCCCGAGAAGATCGCGCGGTCCACCCCGTCGCCGCCGAGGATCGAGTCGTCACCGATACCCCCGGCCAGGCTGTCGTCGCCCGCGCCGCCGCGCAGCGTGTCGTCGCCGCCGGCCCCGTCCAGGAAGGATCCGCCGTCGTGGCCGGTCACGTCGTCTGCGAGCCGGGATCCAACGAGGGTTTCGAACAGGACGGTATTCGCGTCGATATCCGTCGGTGCGCCGTAGGCAAACCCCGTGGAATTGATGACGAGGCTTTCCCCGATCACGTCGGAATCGGCATCGCGGATCGAGGTCGTGACATGGACAGTGTTGTCGTGATCCCGCCCGCCGTGGAAGTTGATATCCCGGTCCGTGCTCGCGACGTGCACCTCGTTGCCGGCCGCGGAACGCCACGACGAGAAGAGGATGGAATGGCGCATGTCGGCATCGGAATGGTTCGAGATCGTGCTGTCGTAGACGTCCCGGATCTGGATCGCATAGCCGTTCCCGCCGGTCCCCTTGTTGTGGGCGCCGGTGAAGGTCGTGCCCGAGATGTCGAGTTCGGTGGAGGCCAGGAGATTCAGCCCCAGCGACGGCACGTCATGGGCGGCGATATCGGTGATGATCGCCCCGGCCGCGCCATCGACTTCGATGACGGCGCTGCGGGCATAGTCGGGCAAGGTGTTCTGGAACAACGATGGGTCCGCCGCCCCGAGGCCGTAGTCGACGGTGAAGCCGCCCAGGACCACGTCCTCCAGCAGGTCGATGTCGTAGACGCGGGTCTCGGCAGTGTCGAAGTCGAAATGCACGCCCCCCACGAGGTGAACCGTCGTGCCGTCGACGTGATCCACCTCGACGATCGAGGTGCGCAGGGAGCTGTCGTTGAGCCACTGCGTATCGCCGATCTCGGCCAGGAACGCGGCGGTGTTGTCCCGTTCGAGATAGAGATGATCGCCCGCTTCGATCCCGTGGCCGGTCGCGAAGTGAAGGGTGTCCTGCCCCTGGGCCACGGGCTCGGCCAGGGCCGAGATTTCCGTCCGGCGCCCGCCGCTGATCTCGAAGGCGGACTCGCCCAGGTCGGAGGGTACGTTGATCGTCACGTCATCGGACCCGGTCCCGACCACGGCGATGTCGTCGCGGGCGATCACGACCGTCCGGTCGAAAGCGTAGCTCCCGGCGCCTAGCGTGATGGTGGAGCCCGGCGGCGCGGTATCGATGAGGGTCTGGAGCTCGGCTGCCGTGGCCGACGGATCGAGGGTGATGACCCAGGGCTCGACCTCGACGGCGCCGTCCTCGAGCACGAAGATCTGCGCGTGGTTCGCCGATGCCGTGAACCCGCCCGAGACGGTCTCGCCAGGGTCGACGTCTTCGACCGTGAGGCGGAAATGGCCCGGAGACAGCTCTTCGACCCCGCCGTTCCATATGTTCGTGATCTCGGCGTCGGCGAGGAATTCGATGCTGACGGGCCGGGTCTCGGCCCCATCGTTCGTCAGGGAAAACTCGGCCCGGAAGCCGCCTGACCACTCGTAGTCGATATAGACCTGCTCCATGCCCGAGCCTCTTGGAATTTTGACCGGGCGAACGTGCCTTCGGGCATGATGCGGACCGGTATTTTCTTGCGATCACCCCGCGCGGCAGGGTGCGTTCGACGGTGGCCTGACCTCACCCTTGGACCCCGCGGGGACACGCGCGTGTCGGCTTGGGTTTGGTAATCCCGCAGGTTGTTCCGGGCAAGCGACGGACACTGAAACGGCGAGCTGTCCAAGTGGTCGGCGCGAAGTGTGGCAGATCTGCTTCAACCGGGGATTGTTCCGCGGCAGCAGCGACCCAAAGGGCCGGCCGCGCGTTGGGCGCGCCGGCAGGCTGGCGGGCACTCGGCCAGTACGGGGCGCCGCCTTTCGTCACCGCGGCGGCCGCGTCAGCTCAGTCCCGGCGGGTGCGATCGGTCGATGGATGCCGGAGCCGGATGGCCCCAACCTCCCGCGCCCACGCGGTGCCGGGTCGTCTGGCGGGCCGTGCGCTCAGTCGGTGTGACGGTAGAGGTCGGCGGATCGCTCCAGGTGGATCTTCATGGCAGCCTTCGCCTTGGCGGGGGAGCCGGCCTCGAGCGCGTCCACGATGGCGGCATGTTCGTCGAGGGTGGTCGTCTCGTTCCCCGTCCAGCGCAACAGGTGCACGTGGTAGGCCGACAGCCACGTCAGGATCGCCTCGCTCAGGGCTGCGTAAATCGGATTGCCCGAGATTTCCGCGATCTGACGGTGGAAATCCATGTCGCAGTAGATGAATTCCTGCGCGTCGGGACTGGAGATCTTCGATCGCTGCATCTCGATGTTGTCCCGCAGCACCGCGATGTCATCGGGCGTCGCCCGCTCGGCCGCCGTTTCGACCATCCCCAGCTCGAACCGGATTCGGGCCTCCTTGAGGTGATCGAGATAGTTCGGAAAGCCCGAGATCAGCATCCGCGCCACGGCATCCATGCTGCGCAGGGCGGTGTCGGCGGCGATCTCGTTGACCCGCGCGCGGCCCCCCTGCGACACCGAGATCAGGCCTGCGTCATGCAGGCGCTGCATCGCCTCGCGGACGGCGGGACGACCGACGCCGAACTCCTCCATCAACTCCCGTTCCGACGGCATCTGTTCGCCCGGCGACAGGACGCCGGAGGCGATACGCTCTTGCAGCCGTTCGAGCACCTGGTCGGACAGCCGCGTCCGGACGATCTTGGTGCCGGGGTTCTGGGGGCGACCGAAACCGCTCATGGCTCCCTCCGTTTCAGGTGATGCGACGGATGCTGTCCGCGATCTCGTCGGGTTCGAAGAGGCCGAGCCAGTCGTCGCGCAGGATCCGCGGATACCCGTTCTCGATGGCCTTGTTGCAGGCATCGGAGAACACGCCGTCCACTTCTTCCATGATGACCGCGCCGAGAATGTTCATGTGTCCCAGCAGGAAATCGCGCGCGGCGACCTTGTCGACGCCACGGCGGACAACCTCGTCCATCGCGTCCTTCATGGCAACCAGCAGGGTGGCGCAGACCGTCTCGGACAGGCCCGGCTCCAGCATGGCCATCTGCTCCACCGTGACCCTGTGCGACCGCAGGATCGGCTGGAAGATCGTCCTGGCGATGCCCTCGCCCAGGGCGAAGTGTTCTTCCGGTCCCTGCATGAGGGCGCTGACGATCGCCTGGCGTGCGGCGACGCCGCCGAAGAAGTCGCGCTTGGCGGCGGGGTCCGTCTCGTCGTTGAAGATCGGCGGATGGCAGGGGTGGGTCACGAAATAGGTGATGTCCGAACGCTCGGGCAGGTGTCCGGCGGCGGGGGCGGCCGCGTCGAGGATGACCACGATGGTTCCCGGCGCCAGATCGTCCACCAGCCCCGCGCTGACCTTGCCGATCATCGTGTCCGGCACCGCCAGGATCACGGCATCCGCGTCCTTCAGGGCCTCCGCCTGCGGCACGCAGTCGGCGCCCACCGCGGCCTTCAGCCGCTCGCGCCCGCCCTCGCTGACCTCCACGTGGGCGACGTCGTAGGACGACCCCTTGAGGTTCAGGGACAGGCGCACGCCCATTTTTCCGCCGGCGCCAATGAGTGCGATTTTCATGCTCGGTCTCCAGAAGGCAGAGGTTGATTTCCCTCCGCTTATAATCTTATCAACTTGTATGACAAGATGATAAGGTGACGGGCAGGCGCCATGGGCAGGATCTACGCTGAATACGAACTCGAAAGCCCGGTCGCGCTCGAGCGGGCGGCCGAGGTCATCGCCGGTGAACAGTCGTCGGGGACCTTCCTGAAGCTGCCGGGCGAGACCGATGACCTCCGCGCGCGGTCCGGCGCCGTCGTCGAGCGGGTGGAGTTGCTGGACACACGGTCGGCGCCCTCCCTGCCGTGCCGCATCGAAAGCGAGTCTTTCCAGCGGGGCCGCATCCGGCTGTCCTGGCCGATCGAGACGATGGGGCCGTCCCTGCCCAACGTCCTGGCGACCGTGGCCGGCAACCTGTTCGAACTGGCCGAGGTCTCGGCGCTGCGGCTGCTCGATGTCTCGTTCCCGCCAGAGTTCGCTTCGGCCTGCCCAGGGCCGGCGTTCGGCGTGGCCGGCACGCGGCGCCTGTGCGGTGTGGAAAGCGGGCCGCTGATCGGGACCATCATCAAGCCGAGCGTCGGCCTGACACCCGACCAGACAGCGGACATGGTCGAGGACCTGGCGCGGGGCGGCATCGACTTCATCAAGGACGACGAATTGCAGGCCGACGGCCCGGCCTGCCCATTGCCCGAGCGTGTCGACCGGGTCATGCGCGTGGTCAACGATCACGCCGACCGGACCGGCAAGAAGGTGATGGTCGCCTTCAACATCACCGGCGACCTGGACGAGATGCGGCGCGGCCACGACATCGTCCGCGCGGCGGGCGGGACGTGCGTGATGGTGTCCATGCACTGCATCGGCCTGGCCGGCATGACGGCGCTGCGGCGCCACGGCGACCTGCCGATCCACGCCCACCGGGCCGGATGGGGGCTGTTCTCGCGCTCGCCGGATATCGGGATCAGCTATGTCGCCTGGCAGAAATTCTGGCGGCTCGCCGGGGCGGACCACCTGCATGTGAACGGGCTCGGCAACAAGTTCTCCGAGCCTGATGACAGCGTCACGGCCTCGGCGAAGGCCGTCCTGTCGCAGCTGTTCGACGGCGGGCCGGCCTTCGAGGCGATGCCGGTCTTTTCCTCGGGGCAGACGGCGCTGCAGGTCCCCGGCACGGTCGCCGCGGCGGGTTCGGACGACTTCCTCATCTGCGCGGGCGGCGGGATCATCGGGCACCCGGGCGGCATCGGTGCTGGTGTCGCCAGCATGCGGCAGGCCGCCGAGGCCGCCGCCCTGGGCCGCGGCCTGCCCGACCACGCGCGACAGAACGAGGCGCTTGCACAGGCGATCGAAGCCTTCGGAAAGCGGATGGCCTGATGCTGGATCTCACCTATTACGGGGACGACTTCACCGGCTCGACCGACGTGATGGAGGCGCTGGCCGGTAACGGCGTTCCGACTGCCCTCTTCACCCGCATCCCGACCGCGGACCAGCTTGCGCGGTTTCCCGATGTCCGGGCCATAGGCCTCGCCGGGGAGAGCCGCAGCCGCGATCCCGACTGGATGGACGCCCATCTGCCCGGCGCTTTCGAGTGGCTGAAAGGGCTGGGCGCGCGGCATTGCCACTACAAGACATGCTCGACCTTCGACAGCGCGCCGCGAAAAGGGTCGATCGGCCGTGCGCTGGAAATTGGACTGAAGGTCTTCGGGCAGGAGGTCGTCAGTCTCGTAGTTGGCGCCCCGCAACTGCGCCGCTACACGATGTTCGGCACCCTGTTCGCCAGCTACCAGGACCAGGTCTACCGCATCGACCGGCACCCGGTGATGAGCCGCCATCCCGCCACGCCCATGGCCGAGGCGGACCTGCGGATGCACCTTGCCGCGCAGACGTCTCTGCCCATCGGCTGCGTGGGTCCGGACGCCACCCGCAAGACGACCGGCCTTGCCGCGCTGCGGGCGAACCGGCAGGCGGGCGAGCGGGTTTCGATCGTCGACGTCTACGATGCTGCGTCGCAGATCAACGCCGGGGCCCTGATCGAAGACGCGCTGGAGGAAACCGGCCCGTTCATCGTGGGGTCGTCCGGCGTGGAATACGCGCTGCTGGGCCACTGGTCCGGAACGGGAAGCGTCGGTGGCGCCGTCGATATCCCGCCGCTTGCCCCCGAAAAGGTGATCGCGATCGTCTCTGGCAGCTGCTCCCCCACGACCGAGCGCCAGATCCGCGCGGCCTGCAGCGCGGGGTTCGCCGGGATCGAGGTCGACTTCGCGGCGCTGGCGTCGGGGCAGGGCGTGGAGGCCACGCTGTCCGACGTGTTCGACCGTGCCTGCACCGCCATCGGCAGGGGGCAGAGCCCGATCCTCTACACCGCGCTTGGGGCGGTCTCGGGGGATGCGTCGCAGCGCGCGACGGACCGGGTCGGCCTGGCGCTTGGCGGATTGCTCCGCCAGCTCACCGACAGGTTCTCGCTGGGCCGGGTCGGCGTCGCGGGCGGTGACACGTCGAGCCATGCGCTGTCGGCGCTCGATATCTTCGCGCTCACCCTGCGATATCCCCTGCCGGACAGCCCCGGTTCACCCATCTGCCAGGCCCATCGCGACAGCGGCGGGTCGTTCGAGATCGCCCTGAAAGGCGGGCAGGTGGGCGGTGACGACTATTTCATCCGGTTGCGCGACGGAGAGCCGACAGCGTGACCGGTCCGTAGCCCGATCCACATGTCCTGCATGGGACAATGCCGCCATCCGACAGCCTGACACGCGAAGCGCCGGATCGTGTTTCCGGAAGTCTGGGTGAGCCCGGGTCTTTCAGCTTGGCTATTCCCGACTAAATCGGTAGTGATCGCGCGGTCGGTTGCCGGCTGCCCCACGTTTGAAACCGAGGATCCCCGATGGGAAAGAAAGGCAAGAAGCTACCGTCGCCCTGCATCGACGTGTGCAAGTTCCGCCGCGAGGGGCATTGCATCGGGTGCTCGATGACGAAGGCGCAGAAGAAGATGTTCAAGGCGCTGAAGAAGCCGGAGCACCAGCGCGCTTTCATCGAGATGCTGGCGCATCAGCAGTCCGACCTGGGCAAGTATTCCCACTGGACCGAGGCCTATCTGAAAAAATGCGCCAAGAAGGGCGTGACGCCACCCATCGCAGCGTGACCACCGGGACAGAGCGCTGCCCCGGTGGCTGTCGCGATCAGTCGATCACTTGAGATGGGCGCGCAGCATCCAGGCGAATTTCTCGTGGATGCGGCCGCGTTCGATGGCCAGGTCCTCGGTCAGCGTGTCGCCGTGCCGCGCGGCCAGCTCGCCAGCGCCGCCCAGCGTGACCGCCAGGGTCTCCTGCGCTTCCATGAGCAGGCGCACCATTTCCTTGTCGGACTGGTGGCCGTCCTGCTCCTGCACCTTTGACCGCTCGAGCATGACGCCCAGCTGGCCCAGAGCGTGACCGTCCAGCGCCTTGACGCGCTCGGCCAGGTCGTCCTGTCCGACGAAGTGATCCTCGTAGATCTGCTGGAACAGGTCGTGCAGCGGGCCGAAGGCCATGCCGGTGACGTTCCAGTGGAAATTCTGCGCCAGCATGGTCGTGACGGCGGTTTCCGAAACGCACTGGTTCAGCGCCTCGCAGATTTCCGTCTGCGCCTCGGGGGTCAGGTCGACAGCGGGTTGGGTCATTACGTGTCCTTTCGCGGTTGAAATCAGGCGACGTCGTTGTGTTGCGGCTGCGACGTCAGATCGTCCCGGCCGACGGCCACGCGGCCGGCCAGGAAGGCCACCGACCGGCGGGCATGGTGGGGCACGCGGCTGTGGATCAGGAAGGTGGCGCTGTGCGCGTCCTGGCGGCGCAACGCGGTCAGCAGGCTCAGCAACCAGCGTTCATCGAATGACAGGTTGGCCGTGCCGGGGCGGTAGAACCGCGGCGTGCGCCCCAGCGCCTGGCCCAGGGTGCGCAGCAGGGCGTCCAGCGACATGCCGGCAGCCGCCTCGCGGTCGGGGCCCAGCATCGCGCAGGCGCGGAACAGGTCCAGCCGTGCGCTGGCCCGGCACTCGAGCGCGGCGATCCGGATGGTGGCCAGCAGGGGGCGGTCCAGATCGGACCGTGTGGCCACCGTCCCTGGATCCTGAATTCGTGGTTCGACAAGCGCCATGGCTGTGACGTCTCCGGCCGGGACAGCGCCGCAACCGCGACGCTCAACATTACCTGATTATAATACTCTGGAATATCGCGAAGGGAAGCCCCTGGATGCAGGGCGTCCGGCGGAGGGCGCGGTTCACCCGTGCGGGAGTGTCCGAGGCCCCCCGGGAAAGGCTTCGCACATATGTCGTCTGGCCGAGGCCCACGGTGTCGCGGGGCGTCGCGATGGCGTGTTTCAGTCCGACGCTTCGCGGACCACGATGAAAAGCCCGCTGGCAACGATCACCAATGCGCCGAGCACGGTGGCCGGGGTCAGCAGATCGCCCCAGATCAGCCAGCCGAACACGGTGGCCCAGATCAAGGACGTGTAGTCGAACGGCGCGACGATGGCGGCTGGTGCAATTCGGAATGCCTGGCCGATCAGGGCGATGCCAAGGCTGCCGCTGATGGCGATGCCGAGGAACAACCAAAGGTCGTCCGGACGGACCGGGGTCCACAGCCAGAAGGCCGCGGGGGCGGCATAGATCATCGGGAAAAGGACCACATAGAGCATCATGGTCAGTAAGCTTTCGTCCGGGTCGAGCCAGCGCGCGCTCAGCATGAACAGCGCGTAGAAAACCGCCACGCTGATCGGCAGAAGCGAGGCGAGCTGGAACGTCGATCCGCCCGGCTGGACGATGATCAGAACGCCGACGAATCCCACGAGGACCGCGCACCATCGACGCCAGCCCACCCGCTCGCCCAACAGCGGGACCGAAAGCGCGGTGATGAAGATCGGGGCCGCGAAGACCAGTGCCGTCGCCTCGGCCAAGGGCAGGAAGCTGAGGCTCGTGAAATAGAGAGACGCGGCCGCGACCATGATCGCCCCGCGCCCCGCGTGCAGCCCCAGGGTGCGCGTGCGCAGCGCCGCCGTTCCGTGTGCCGCCAGCACCACGCCAACGATGATCGGAAGCGCGATCAAGTTCCGAAGGAACACGATGTGGATCGGGTGGTAGCGATCGGTGAGCACCTTCGCGATGGCGTCATTCAGCACGAGAAACATCACGCCGATGCAGATCGTGAAGATGCCGCCGACGATATTTTCCTGCCGTATCCGTGTTCTGGGGTTCATTCGGTTCTTCGCTCTGTTGTTCTGGCGGGTATCACAGCGCCGGCACAGATGCGAAGACCGGACAGAATGATGTCGGGCAGGGCCGTGGCCGGGAGCGAGTCTGATCTGTGCTTTCCGGCTTTGCGCCATAGGTGAAGCGGTAGCAGCCGGACCCAGCAAGATCGGAGACCAGAGCGATGACCGGACCTTTGAGCGGAATTCGCATCGTCGACCTGACCACGATGATCTCGGGGCCGCTGGCGACCATGACGCTGGCCGACCAGGGCGCCGAGGTCCTGAAGATCGAGCACCCGGAGGGCGGCGACCACAGCCGCCAGGTGACCGGGCGGCGCGGCGGGATGTCGGCGTCCTTTCTCAACAACAATCGCGGCAAGAAATCCGTCACGCTGAACCTGAAGGACCCGCGCGGGGTCGAGGCGGCGCTGGCGCTCTGCGCGACCGCCGACGTGGTGGTGCAGAATTTCCGCCCCGGCGTCATCGACCGGATCGGTCTCGGCGAGGCGGCGGTGCGGAAGGTGAAGCCCGACGTGGTCTATACCTCGATCGCGGGCTTCGGCTTCGAGGGGGACTGGGCGCGGCGGCCCGTCTACGACCCGCTGATCCAGGCGCTGTCGGGGCTGGCCAGCGTGCAGGGCGGTGCGGACACCGCCCGGCCAAGACTGGTCCGGACGATCCTGCCCGACAAGCTGACCGCGATCCAGACGGCGCAGGCCATCACGGCCGCGCTGTTGGCGCGCGCGCGGACGGGCGAGGGGAGCCATGTTCAGATCTCGATGCTCGACACCGTGTTGGCGTTCCTGTGGAGCTCGGACATGGCGGGCTACACCTTCGTCGGGGACGAGCTCGAGCCCCAGCGCGACGACGACGCGCAGACCTTCGTCGAACTGATCTACGAGACGGCGGATGGCTGGATGGCGGTGTCGGCGCATACCGACAGCACCTGGAAGGGCCTGGCCGCGGCGGTGGGCCGTCCCGACTGGGTGGAGGATCCACGTTTCGCCACCGTCGCCGCGCGGGAAGAGAACAAGCCCGCCCGGCTGGAGCTTACGCAGGAGGCACTGCGCGAGGACACGACCGAGGGCTGGATGCGCCGCCTGACCGAGCACGACGTGCCTTGCGCCCCGGTCCTGACCCGCGCCGAGGTCTATCGCCACCCGCAGGTGCAGGCCAACGGCACGGTGATCGAACGGGATCATCCGCAGGCCGGCCGGATCCGGCAGGCCCGCCCGCCCGCGCGGTTCTCGGGGCGGGCGCCCGACGCCGCCGCGCCCGCGCGCCGCCTGGGCGAGGACACCCGGGATGTGCTGATGGCGGCGGGCTATGACGCGGCAACGGTCGACGACATGATCGCCGCCGGCGTCGCGACCGGCCCGCAGGAGGGGACCCCATGATCGACCTCTATTACGCGCCCACACCGAACGGCTGGAAGGCCGCCATCATGCTGGAAGAGACCGGGCTGGACTATCGCCCGATCCTGCTGAAGCTGTCCGAGGGCGACCAGTTCGCGCCGGACTTCCTGGCGATCAGCCCGAACGCCAAGATCCCGGCCATCATCGATCACGATCCGGGGGCAGGGTGGGGCGCGGACCCGGTCAGCGTCTTCGAGTCCGGCGCCATCCTGCTGTATCTTGCCGACAAGTCCGGACAGTTCGCGCCGCCGCCCGAGGATCGCCGCGCCCGCAAGGCGTTGACCGAATGGTTGTTCTGGCAAGTGGGCAACCAGGGCCCCATGGGCGGGCAGCTCAGCCATTTCCGCAACTACGCGCCCGAGGACGAGCGCGACTACGGGTTCCAGCGCTATCGCGGCGAATACGACCGGAACCTGCGCGTGCTGGAAAACCGGCTGGAGGGGCGCGATTACCTGCTGGGCGACTATTCCATCGCGGACATGCTGGCTTTTCCCTGGGCCTTCATCGCGAAACCGCTGGGGGCGTCGCTGGACGACTTCCCGCGCGTCGCCGACTGGCGTGCCCGGATCAAGGCGCGGCCCGCCGTTCGGCGCGCCATCGACCTGCACAAGTCCGAGCAGAACCGCGGGCAACACCGCGTGGACAACAACACCGTCCTGTTCAACCAGTCCGGCGCCTCGCTGGGGCGGGGTTCCGCGGACGATAGCTGAACGACGCCCGGTGGCCGTGTCGGCTGCACGGCACGGGCGCGTCGCCTATCCGGTTCGCGCTATTCAGGGTAGTCTCGGGGGAACGATCCAAATGCAGAAGGACTCAGCCTGACATGGCGACCGCGTCTCGAACTGTCCACAGCACGGCCATCGCTGCAACGCTGGAAGAGGAGATCGTGACCGGACGCTTGAACGCCGGGTCGCGGTTGGACGAAGCCTCCCTCACCAAGCGGTTCGGCGTGTCCCGCACCCCGGTGAGAGAGGCGCTGCACACCCTGGTTTCGCGGTCGCTGGCGGAGCGTATCCCGTTTCGCGGGGTCATTGTCGTCGACACGACGCCCGAAAGGGTCGAGCAGATGTTCGAGGCGATGGGAGAGATGGAGGCCCTTTGCGGTCGCCTGGCCAGCGAGAGGATGAAGATGCGCGAGCGCACGCAGCTGGAGGAATACGTCTCCCGGCTGGGTGCGATTTCCGCGCAAGGGGACGCGGAAGGATACGAGATCGCCAACGCGCAATTCCACGAGCTGATCTACGCGGGTGCCCACAACAAGGACCTGGAGGAGGTCAGCACGGCGCTGCGGTTGAAGCTTGCGCCTTTCCGAAAGTCCCAGCTGCGGTCGACCGAGCGGATGCATCGCTCGAACGAAGAGCACGAGGTGATCGTCGCCGCGATCCTGGATCGCGATCCCGAGGGGGCGGCGCGCGCGCTGCGGCGACACCTGGTCAGCGCGGCGCGCGAGGTGCTGCGCGGCCTGCGGGAAGGCACGGGCCAGACCGCCGAGAAGGGGCTTCAGGGCGACTAGACCCAGCGGCAAGCGCGGACGGGTGGTGGCGCGCCATCGCCGCCGCGCCGTCCCTTCAATGCCTTTCGTGGTCTACCACCCGATCGCCTCGGGCAGCCAAAGGGCCAGCCCGGGAAAGAAGAAGACGAGGAACAGGCCGAACAACTGTATCGCGATGAACGGCAGAACCCCGCGATAGATCTGTGTTGTCTTGACCTCGGGCGGCGCGACCCCCTTCAGGAAGAACAGCGCCCAGCCGAAGGGCGGCGTGAGGAACGAGGTCTGCAGGTTCATCCCCACGAGGATCGCGATCCACGCCATGTCCGCCCCCGAGGCGAGGAAGACCGGCAGGAAAAGCGGAAGGGCGATGTAGGAGATCTCGATCCATTCCAGGAAGAACCCGAGCACGAAGAGAAGGATCATCAGGAACAGCAATTGTCCGTTGAGCCCGCCCGGAAGGCTGCCGAAGGCATCCTGCACCAGCCGTTCGCCACCCAGCCCGCGGAAGGCAAGGCCGAAGGGCTGCGCGAAGATCAGGATCAGGAAGACCATGGCCGATGTCACGAACGCCGATTGCACGGTTTCGCGCAGGATCGACCAGTTCAGCCGTCGTGCCAGTGCCGCGAGAAGCAGCGACCCGAAGGCGCCCATGGACGCGGCCTCGGTCGGCGCGGCGATGCCCCCGATGATCGAGCCGAGCACCAGAGCGATCAGCGCGATGGGCGGCAGAACGACCTTCACCAGTCGAAGCGCCAGGTCGCGCCCGGACACCTGCGCGCGCTCCTCGGCCGGGATGGCCGGGACGCTTGCGGGCGATACGATGCCCAGGATCAGGATGTAGGCGACGAACAGTCCGGCCAGCAGCAGGCCCGGAAACAGCGCGGCGGCAAACAGCGTGCCGACGCTTTCCCCCATGATGTCGGCCAGCAGGATCAGCACGAGGCTGGGCGGAATGATCTGGCCCAGCGTGCCCGAGGCGCAGATGATCCCGGTTGCGACCCCGGTGTCGTAGCCCCGCCGCAGTAGCGGCGACAGCGCGATCAGCCCGACGGTGACGACGGTGGCGCCCACCACGCCCGAGGCCGCCCCCATGAGCACGCCGACGAGGATGATGGCCAGCGCCATGCCGCCGCGCAGCCCGCCCATGGCAAGGCCTATGACCTCCAGCAGGTCCTCGGCTATTCGGCTTTTCTCCAGCATGATCCCCATGAAGATGAACAGGGGGAGCGCCAGCAGCGTGTAGTTCGTCACCACGCCGAAGATTCGCGACGGCATGAGCGTGAAAAGCATCCCGCCGAAACCGGCATAGCCGAAGGCAAGCCCGGTCACGCCCAGGCAGATGGCGACGGGTACGCCCGCCAGCAGCAGCACGAAGAAGGCACCGATCATGCATAGTGCAAGGATTTCCGCGAAGGGCATGGGCTTCAGGACCTGATTTCCGGGGACAGCAGCCGCGCGGCGGCTTCGCATGTCATGGCGAGCGCCTGGATGGCGAGCAGGACGAAGGCCGCCGGTATGCAGGCCTTCAGAAGGTATCGGTGGGTCAGGCCGCCGGGATCGGCCGAGCCTTCACCGATCGAGTAGCTCTGTTCGACGAAACCGATCGAGAGCCAAGCGATGATGAGCGACACGACGAGCAGCGCGATGCTGGAGAACAGGTCCACGGCGCCTTGGGCCCGCGCGCTCATGCGTCCGTAGTAGATGTCGACACGGACCTCGCCGCCCTGGTTGAGACAGTAGGACATGCCGAACAGGGCGGCGACGGCGAGGACGTGCCACTCCAGTTCCTGGAGGGCGACCGTCCCGAAGTTGAACAGGTATCGGCCCAGGACGTTGAACGCCACGAGCAGGACCAGGACCAGGCCGCTCCACGCGGTGACCTGGCCGATGATCCGGACGATGCCCGACGCGATATCCGCGATCGAGGCCAGACGGGCCGATACCTTGTCGCTCATAGTTCGAAGAGCACCTTCTCCGACAGGGTGGCCCACGTGCCATGCTCGGCCATGAAGCCCATGTAGCTGTCATGGACGCGCTTCAGGTCCGCGTCCTGGGCGGCCGCGTCGGCAAGGACCGTCTCGGTGACCGACTTGAGCTCGCTGACGACCTCGGGCGGCAGCACGTTGGCGATCACCCCCTGGTTTTCCACCAGGTCGGTCATGGCTTCGCCGTTGACCGCCTCGCTCCAGGTGTGGCTTTCGAGATTGCACGCCATGGCGGCCGTCTGGACGATGGCTTGCAGATCCGCGGGCAGGCTGTCCCACGCCGCGCGATTGATCAGCAGCTCGGTCGTGTTCGACGGCTCGGCCCAGCCGGTCGTGTAGTAATACGAGGCGGCGTTCTGCAGGCCGAGGCGGCGGTCCTGGTAGGGTCCGACGAACTCGGCCGCGTCGATCACCCCGCGCTCCAGGGCGGGGAAGATCTCGCCGCCCGGCAGCAGGCGGACATCGACGCCAAGCTCGGCATAGACCTTTCCGGCAAGCCCTGGGATGCGCATCTTGAGATCCTGGAAATCCGCGGTGCTTTCGATGGGCTCGCGGAACCAGCCGGTCATCTGCACCCCGGTATTGCCCATGGGCAGAGCCTTGAGGCCCAGCGGCTGGTAAAGCTCGTCCCACAGCTCCATCCCGCCCCCGTGGTAGAGCCAGGCGTTCATGCCCTGGAAGTTCATGCCGAACGGGACCGTGGTGAAATACTGCGCGGCGGGGATCCGGCCGGCCCAGAAATAGGCGTTGGCCGCGTTCATCTCGACCGCGCCACCGCGAACGGCGTCGAACCCTTCAAGCGCCGGGATCAGCTCGCCGGCCGCGAAATGCTGGATCTGCAACCGGCCGCCGGACATGGCCGCGACCTTCTCGCAGAAATCCGTCGGGCTGCCCGGGCCCTCGACGTAGAAGGGCGATCCCGGACCGTAGGCGTTCGTCATACGCCAGTTGAAACTGTCCTGGGCGCGCGCGATCGACGGCGCGGCAAGAGGCGCGGCGCCGACGGCCGTCCCTGTGGTGAGAAACTGTCTTCTGTGCATGGCAAAACCCTCGCTTGAGATCGTTGCAACCAAGGCGAAGCTTTGTGCGGCGTGGCGCGAAGGCCAGTTCGCCGGACGTGAAGGCGGGTTTCCCGGATGGGCTTTGTATACAATTTCATCCAAATGAGGATGGATTGTCTACGATCGTAGCGGTTTTGGAAGGCCGATGCGATCGCCGGGGCAAGATCGAGACAGGGTCGATTCCGCCTTCCCCCGGACTCGATCGACGTGATTTCTCGAAATCCCCACATGGAGAAGCCCCCACGAGACGACGCACGCCGCGTTCGCTTGACGAGGTCGGCCCGGTGAGGGCCATTTGACGAGGTCTCTCGAATCCGAATGAAGGGAGGGTACCGAACCGCAGGCGACACCGCTCCGTCAGGCCGAGAGATTTGCGGTTGGGTCGAAAAGCCGAACGCGATCCGGGATGGGAAGGTGACGCCATACCTGCGCCTCGCGGTCACCAGGCTGGCGGCTGCATGTCCAAGCTGCCGGCGGTGCCCGGGGTCCGGGCCGATCCGTCACAGACCGGTCCATAGCCGGGTGCTACGTTCGTCTCGAACAAGCGGGGGTGTAGGTCACGCCCGGGCTGCCATCCGATGCTTGCCGCGGCAGATCAGAACACTCCCATCGCCAGGCCAGCGCCCATGGCGGCGCCCAGTTCACGGCAGCGGTCCAGGTCGTCTTCGGGGATTTGCTTCTCCGCCAGGATCCGCTCGGGCGTTTGGGCGTGCGTGCAGACGATCAGAGGCGCTTGGACCTCCTTCAAACGCCAGCCCTGCGCTATGCGCGCTGTCTGCCGCGCCGCGTTGTCGCCGTCCGAACCCGCGCAGACCATCTGGGCATATGGGCGGCCTTCGATCTTCCCCAGAACGGGGTAGTAGCAGCGATCGAAGAAGTCCTTCAGGAGGCCGGCAATCGCGGCCAGGTTCTCGGGACCGCAGAAGATGTAGCCGTCGGACGAAAGCAGGTCCTCGGGCTCTGCTTCGGCGGCAATCTTGATGACGGTCTCGACCTCTTCCCGTGCCGCGTCCGCAGCCGCCTCGGCCATCTGTCGGCTGCCGCCGGTTTTGGAATGATATACGAGCAGAAGACGTGTCATGTCAGAGCGCTATCGCGGGTGCTCACTCATCATCAAGCCCGTCCGGGTCAGCGTTTTCGATCTGTACACGTCCGGAATGTTGCCGCGGCACCACAGGCGGATTATGTTCCAGGCGGCTTATCTGGCCGCATATCGGATTTATTAGTTTGTCTTTTCAATTTGTTATGCGGACGGCTTATTTTTGGGCGATTTGATCGCGGGCCTTGGTTTTGAAGGAAAATTCCAATTTGATAAAGGGTTATGCACAGGCTTATCCGCAGAAGCTGGGGAGCGAACGCCCCTTGGGTGTGCGACGATTTCATGACAGCCCCCGGCGCCTGCCCGGGATTCGCTGCGTCGGACGGCAGGCCGAGCTTCTCCCAAGCCGTCAGGAAATTGTAGCGTCGCGGGATGCTGAGGCAGGCTCGCAAAGCCGGCTGATGCCTCGAGCCCGCGAGGGAAGGGGCTCGACACGTAGGCAGGGACTGGCCCGGTCCGATCGCCGACAGGGCCAGTCTGCTGTCACTGGCGCTTACCGGGCCGCGATCGGGAAGAACATCGTCTCGCCCGAATGGTCGTCGACGCCGTCATTGTCGGTCGACACCCACATCGTGCCATCCTCGGCGACCGCCAGCCCCTCGACCTTGTCGAGGACGTAGCCGCCGGTCGAGCGCAGGTGGGGCAACAGGTCCACCACGACCTCGGGCTCCAGCACCGCCGGGGTTTCGTCCAGCCCGACCATCCGGTCCATGGCGCTCAGCGGCACGCGCGTGATCTGCTTGGTGACGGCGCGGGCGTCGTGCTGGTTGTCACGCTCGATGAAATAGACCCAGTCCCCTTGCGCCACGATCTCCGACAGGCCGACCCAGCCCGCGTCGGGGGCGTTCAGCGGGTAGTGGATCACCGACCATTCCTCGCTGCTCAGGTCGTATCCCAGGACCTTGGCGTGGTGGTCGGGATCGTCGCGCCACTCGCGCTGAACCGCGACGTAGAGCATGTCACCGACCCGCGTGATCCCCTCGAAACCGAAGCGATGCTCGACGGCCAGAAGCCCGTCGGGCAGGGCGATGTAGTCCTCGATCGCACCGTCGGCGCCCACGTGGTAGATCGCGTGCGGCACCAGCCGGTCCGACCGTCCCTCGGACGCGATCCAGAAGCCGCCCTCGCCGTCCAGCGCGATGCCTTCCATGTCCATCAGCTGGGCCGCTTGCCCCTCGCGCGTCACCCGGATCGCGTCGACGATGCGCGCCGGTGTTTCCGACACGTCGATATGGAAGATGGTGGGCTGCATTCCGTAGAAGCTGTCTGACACCGCGTAGATCGTGCCGTCCTCGGCCATGACCTGGCCCGAGATCGCGCCCCAGCCCGTCAGCTGGTCCATGCCGGCCGAGGTCAGGTGCGGATAGACCGCCGGCGCGTCCTGGTATTCGAACAGCATGACGTGTGCGCGGGCCCCGGCATCGTCGGTCTCGTTCGCCGAGATCAGCAGGTTGCGCTCTGGGATGGTGACATAGCCCTCGGGCCCGATCCCCGACGGCAGCAGCTGCCGCAGCACCGGCGCGGCGGGATCGGTCACGTCGTAGACGCCGACCACCGATGCCCGCTCGGCGCCGACGAAGACGAACGGCGTTTCGCCGAAGGTATCGAAGGTCACGCTTTCGGGCTCCACGCCCTTGTTGCCCGAGCGTTCTTCCGGGTAGTGGCCGATCTGGATGATGGCGTTTTCGAAATCCATGCCGGACTCGTAAACGACGTCGCCATCCTGGCTGAAGATCGTCCAGCCGCGCGATCCGCCGTCCATGTCACCCTCGTTGGCGGTGGCGAAGTGGGTGTCGTCGATCCAGGCGATGCTGTCGGGCTCACGTGGGACGGTGATGGTGTCCTCGAAGACCAGCGCGCCTTCCTCGCTGGTGTCGACGTTGTCGAGCGTGACCTCGCCGGCGGAGAAATGGCTGATAACTTCGCCGTCCGATGACAGGACCACGATATGGTTGTTTTCCTGCAGGGTGACGACGACCTCGTTCTCGGCGTTGATCGACACGAATTCCGGCTCGGGGTCCTCGGGCGCGACCTCGGCCAGGCCGGTGACGTCCGCGATGCGAGCCGTGTCACAATCGATGAGCCCGTCCTCGGTCAGGTCCACCATGAAGACCGAACCGGCGGGCATCTGGCCCACGCGGCCGTCGCCGAGGTCCTCGTCGCGCTCGTTCTCGATGGCCACGGCAAGGAAAGATCCGTCCGGCGCGATGCCGACGCTGTCGGGCTGACCGGGCAGGTCGCAACGGCCCACTTCCTGCTGGGTCGTGACGTCCACCTCGACCAGATAACCCGACGGCGCGGTGAAGCTTTCCGAGGTGTTGACCCCGGCGAGGGCATGGTTGCCGATCACGGCCACCGAGGTCGGCTCGCCCTCGGGCATGAAGACGCCAGCCGCGGTCGGGTTGGCCGGGTCGGTGATGTCGATGAACCCGATCGAGCCGCCGGGGCTGTCGGTATAGACGAGCGTCATGCCGTCTTCGGTTGCGGCGATGATCTCGGCCGAGGTCTCTTCGGCATCGGGCAGGTTGTCGGCGACACGGAAGGACGCGATGCGGTTGAAGTTCATGTCCTGCGCGAAAGTCGGCGCGGCAAGACAGACGAGGGCCGACGAAAGCGTCAGCGCGCGGTAAGCCATTTGATGTCTCCCCAGTGGCGATGTGCGGGCGGAGCGCGCTTCGGCGCGCAGCCGCGCCCGTTATGCCCACGCCTGTGTGACAGTTCCGCGACGGAGCCCGCGGGGTATCCGCCCTGGGTCTGGCGACGACATCCGCGCCCGTACGGCGCGCGCGTCCCGGATAACGGCCCAGACGGCGAGCAGGGCTGATCAGTAGGGCAAACATGCCTCGGCTGCGCGAAGGCCCAGTGTCAGCTTCGGGAACAGAGCGGTCACTCGCTGCGGACAGCGATGCACTATAGATCAACCCGGACCACTCAGTTGGGGCAACTCGGGCGCGCGCACGGCAAGTTGGGGGATCTCGAGGCGAAATGTTGTGGTTCCGGTCTCGCTGGTAGCCGACAACTGACCGTTGTGTGCACGCGCAATCGACGATGCGATATGAAGTCCGAGACCAAGACCTGTGCTCCCGATTTCGCTGCCGCGGCGGAAAGGCTGAAAGAGGATCGACTGGATGCTCTGCGGAATCGTCTCGCCTTCATTGGTCACCTCGATCGTGAGCGCCTTGGCGTAGCAATCGCCTGTGATCCTGATGGGTGTATCAGAGCAGCCGTGGGTGATCGCATTGGAGATGAGATTCGAGACCGCCTGCCCGAGACGGGCTGGATCGCAGTTGATTGCTTGAGGAAAATTGAGGTCGAGGACGATCTCGCGATCCGGCGACGCGACGCGTATTTCTTCGACGACCTGCTCCAGAGTTTCCGCCAGGCGCGCATCGGGGATGGCGGAGACGCTGATGCCGCCGCCCAATCGAGATTTCGCGTGCAGCATAAGGTTCTCAATTAACTCGTTCATCCTGTGCAGGGATGCTCGCATAAGACCGAGATATTCGCGACCTCGGTCGGACATTGGCTCCTTGCCGAGTTGACGGACACCCGAGAGCAAGGCCGCCACCGGGTTGCGAAGATCATGACCCAAGATCGCGACGAACTCCTCCTGCACTTGCAGCAGCTTGCGCTCGTGTTCGACCAATAGCTCTTGTGCTTCGAGGCGTTCCTCGGTCTCGAGGCTCCGTCCAATCAGGCCGGCGAACATCTCCAGCATCGCGACAGAGCGCGGGTTATTCACCGCCTTCGGCTCGGTGTCGATTGCGCAGAGTGTGCCGAAGAAGCTGCCGTCGCTGCGATAAATTGGGACCGAAGCGTAGCTGACAATGCCGAATTGCGTGGCGATGGGATGCCCACGATAGATCGCGTCGGTCTCAGCATTGTTGAAGATCACCATCTCGGACGAGTCGCGCACGGTCTGGCAGAAGGTCGACTCGATTGCGATTTCGTCGCCCGCGGCGATCCCGAAATTGACCTCATCGACGGTTCGGCAAGCAACCCATCTGTCGGCGGTGACGCGCGCGACACCAGCAAAGCGCATGTTTGTTGCCAGCATCACTGTTTCGAGGAGCGTTCCGACCATCTCGCTTGACGCGAGCCGCTCAATATCGGTCTGGAAGTCGTGCGTTCCCGCGACGAACGTTGCGTGGTCCTGCATCGCGGTCCGCGAGCTTCGCGCATTCATCGAGTGTCCCTTCAAAACATCTAGCTAAGCTCTCGCACCTAACTGTATATAGTGAAGTCGGGAGTGAGTAGCTTTACGATCAGATAGCTCAAAGGAACAGGAGGGCGGTGATGGGGGCCCATCGGACGTTTGAGGCGACAACCGCGCTTCATTGCTGATGGCTGCCTTCTAGATCGAGTCGTTGTCGAGTGAGATTTTTGCCAGCAAGGCAACCGAGTCAGATATTGCTTGCGCAGAGTTGACCATCGTCAGCCCAGCTTCCCTTGTCATGCGGTCCAAGTCTGACATCGCACCCAAGAGCTTCCTGTCGCTCGAGAGTAAGTTTGCACGCCTCGTCGTAGATGTCAGATCCACTTGAGACGCGAGGATGAACCTAGTTTCCCTGTCCGGCGCCCGAAGCCGGGTCATGAAGACAAAGTTGTCGAATTCTGATCCGTTCTTCCGGTAGTTGACGACCGGGAAGCGGCCCGAGTCGCGAGCGGTATCTTGGAGGAAGTCAGAGAGATCCTGACGAGTTTCATCTATCGTTGCTACGCCTTGCAAGAAACGGCAGTTTCGACCGACAATTTCGTCACGGCTGTATCCCGTGAGATGGCAAAAGGCATCGTTGGCGAAGACGAGCGCCATATCGTCTGTCAAATTTGCCACTGACATAGGCACGCGCACCTTCTCGAGATACTCCCTGATCTTCGGCGGAAGCTTTTGAGTATTCGTGATGATTCTCTCCTTGAGCCGAGGTCCGGCCACTACTTCTTTACGGGCCTAAGCTCCGGCGCCGCAAAGTCAGCCAGCCACGTCGAGAAATCCAATCGACCTGCAGCGACACGCAGCTCCTAGCAGGTCAGAGAGACGGACTCGTTCTCCGTATCGCGGCGTCTTGAGATTATAGTAGCACGGTTCTGGCCTGTGTGTCAGTCGGTCGACTGGGACTTGCGAGAGGTCTTCCGCACCTTTTTCGAGGGGGCCGCTTCCAGTCGCGCCTTTTCGGAGATATCCCTTGCGAGACGCGCCGCACGGAGTTTCTGAGTCTTGGCCTGGCGAGCGGAGGAATCTGCTTCGACCATGTCCTTGACAATCCTCGTGATATTATCGGCCTTGGTCTCGGATGCAGTTGGGCGGAAGACTGTATTTTTATTTGGCAAGGTATTCTCCATCTATAAAGCTGAAGGCAGGACGGAAAATGCGTCCTGGTTCTCCCCGGATCGCATCGGCATGAATAAATAAGCAGGGCCTTTATCCCGCCTCACTTCGATGTCGAAATATCGAAATTGAAGCGGCGAAATTCTAGTGCCAAGGTGTCCGCCGCAAGAGGCGGCGAAGAAGTCTGGGCTAACCCAATAGGCAAGCTTCCTTGCAAAGCTTTTCGCGCTTACTCACCAAGACAAAAAGGGGCGTTCGAAGACGCCCCTTTCCAGCTTCATTTCGACCGTTCAGGCGAGCTGAAGGTTCGCCGCGGACTCTCTACCGTCGCGGCCGGTTTCGATGTCGTAGGTCACTTTCTGATCATCGTTCACAGTCGTCATGCCGGCGCGCTCGACAGCAGAAATGTGAAGAAAGACATCCTTGCCGCCTGTTTCGGGGGCAATGAAGCCGAAGCCTTTGGTGGGGTTAAACCATTTCACGGTGCCGTTGGCCATCGTGAGATCTCCTTGAGTTTTCAACCTGTTCGCGGAATTGCAACAGCGTGGCGCAGTGGCCAAAATCGAGTTCGCTGATGTCCGAGTAGGGAAAGCAAAGGATCGACAGAGGGAACGTAGCCTTGCCAGTGTGACAGGTCGCAGGCCAACTGTCCACCATTATCCGCTTGAAGAACACGCACTCGTCATCTGTGGCCGTATGTTAAGAAAAGCCTAATTGGAGAGGTTGGAAGGAGAGATCAGAGCACCTAACCGGAAGGATTTCTGGCCCCATCAGCGCCGAGCGGCGCCGTGACCCTCCGCCAGTCGTTCCGAGAACCAGCGGCGCAAGGATTCTGGCGCGGCGCCGTGGCATTTGGCGCCGTCCAACAGTTTCCGCTCTTTAGGCAAGTCGCGTGCCGGACGCGCGCGGGATGCGCCCTTTTCCTTGATCCAGACCCACAGCACCCGGCCGCTCTCATCCGTCTCGGCAATCAACTCATGGCTCATCGGTCGCCCCCCGGCTTCGTCATCTTAGTGTCACAATGACACAGGATCGCGGCCGAAGTAACGATTCGATGGTCGAGCAGACAAGGCCACGTAGAGAAGGAAAGGCAGCGGCGATTACGATGCGGCCGTCCACCTCCACATTTGTCCAATTTGATGATGGAGACAGCAGACCCGACCAGTGAGCGTCCTCGGGAATAGGAAAAGATATGCCGGCGGTAGCAGTGCCGCTGCGGCTAGCACTCGCTGAGCCAGGCGATGCTGCGCTTCACTGGGACCTCTGCTTCAATGACGCTGCGCTGAGTAGTCTGACCGGTAGCGAACGGCGGGAGTGGGCCGTTGGCGGCCATATGACTGGGTTGGTCGAAAGGCCGCCTCGAGCCCGAAGTGGCCGTTGTTCCCCATTGACTTTGCAGTTACTTCAGACGGTTCAGGCCAACCCGAAGCGCTTCTTGCATACCGCTTGCTTCCATATCCAAGCGTAAACGCTGATTGAAGCCTCCGCGCGTATTCAAGGCCTCGATGAGTGCAGCGCTCTCGGTTTCAGATTGGTTGGAGGCAACAAGTTCCCGAAGAAAAGCTTCCCCTTGTTCTTTGTCCGAAACGCGCTCGCCGAGCCATTCCGCAGCGTCGTTGATCAGTCGCGCGACCGGCGAAAGAACGGCCTGTGCACACAAATATGCCGCCATCTCGGTGCCTTCTCTCAGGGGAAAGATGCTGTTGCGCGCCCCGAAAAGTTGACCGGGGAGCCCCGTATCACCCTGAAGGATAATAGGTGTCCCACCGCTCGAAATCCCCGGGAACGGCATAATTAACGCGACCACACGCGCTGGACGCACCATGGCGTCCGCCTGCTCAAGGGTGGCAGCCGCCATGAAGCTGATAAGCCTCTGATCCTCACGAAATCGAAGCGCGCCCAGCACATCCGACTGCCATGAGACCGAGGAAAATCACGTCACTGGCGTCAACGACAGCCTGATTATCGGCTATCCTGACGTTCTCGTAAGCCTCGGCGAGTGCGTTTGCGTGAGTAGAACTGCGTTCAGAAACAGCAATGCTGTGCCCGTCGTCCGCGACCCCCCGGACCACAGCGCTTGCAATCGTTCCACATCCAGTGACCCCAAGTCGCATGCGGTTACTCTTCCACTAACCAGACCTTCATACAGATGAACGGCGGTTTTGTCCGCTTTGCCGACTTCGAGTCGTTGGAAATGCTTCGGCCGGATGTATGGCCGCTTCGGTGACGCTGCGGCGCCGCACCGGCGGTCGCTTCGAAGGTCCGGACTGGGCCGTGAACTGCCATGCCCAGACAGGCCGGTAATATCTTGTCCGCTGAGCTATCCTCAATGGTCTTTAGTCCGGGTTATTCGACGTGCGCTGACTGAGTTAATGTCGGGTTTTATGGAGTGGTGCAGTGGGCGACACCATCATCTGAAGTCATTTCATTTGTCACCCTCGACATAAAGATGCAGCGCTTATCTCAGAACGGCCCCGTCACGCCGACTTCACCCCTCTAAAAATCGCTCCCGGGTGCGGTTGGCGAAGGCAACGAGCGAAAGCATCACAGGAACCTCGACAAGGACGCCTACCACGGTCGCCAGCGCTGCGCCGGAGCTGAGGCCGAACAGACTGATCGCCACGGCAACGGCCAGCTCGAAGAAATTCGAGGTCCCGATCATGGCGCATGGCGCTGCTATTTTGTGCGGCACGCGCAGCCACCATGCTGCGCCATAGGCTAACGCGAAGATCCCGTAGCTCTGGATCAGGATCGGGACCGCAATCAGCATGATGGTCAGCGGCTGGCTCAGGATCACGCCGCCTTGCAGCCCGAAGAGAATCGCGACGGTCGCTATCAGCCCGATCATCGACGCAGGCTTCACGCGGGCGGTAAACGCGCCGATCCGGTCCGGCCCACCCAGCAAACGCCGCGTTGCCAAACCGGCGACCAGGGGCAGCACCACGTAGAGGACTGTCGCGAGCAAGAGGGTTTCCCAGGGAACCGCGATTTCAGCCACGCCGAGGAGAATCGCCACGATCGGGGCGAATGCAACGATCATGATCAGGTCGTTCACCGACACCTGCACAAGCGTGTAGGTCTCGTCTCCGCGCGTCAGCTGCGACCAGACGAATACCATCGCGGTGCAGGGTGCTGCGCCCAGCAGGATCAGACCTGCGATGTATTGCGCGGCGTCCTCGGGTGCGATGAACGGCGCGAATAGGATCTCGAAGAACAGAACCGCGAGACCGGCCATGGTGAACGGCTTGATCAGCCAATTGACCACCAAGGTCAGGAGCAAGCCCTTTGGTTGCCGCACGACGCCGGAGACCGCGCCGAAATCGACGCCCACCATCATTGGGTAGACCATCGCCCAGATCAGAACGGCGACGACGAGATTGATCCCCGCGATCTCTGCCGCGGCGATCGCCTCGACAAGCCCGGGCGCGACCTGACCGATGGCTATGCCCGCCACCATGGCAAGCGCCACCCAAAGACTTAGCCATCGTTCGAAGCCGCCCATAACGGGCGGGCCGTTGTCCGTCGTGTCAGTCAATCCAATCCCCTGTGCGAAAAATATCCAAGGCAATCCCGCTCGCTCGGCGACGAGCGGCAGTGATGACGTCGGATGGTCAGGCGTTGGCGCCGGTCTCCATCCCCGCGATGCGATCCACGGCTTTCTGAAGCGAGATCCGATCAAGGGATTCCAGCGGCAGGGCCGCGAAGGCGAGGATGCGGTTGCGCAGGGCGCCATAGGCCTGCTGGAAGGCCAGGCCCTTCTGCGCCTCGGTGCCTTCGGCCTTCACCGGATCGGGCATCCCCCAATGGGCGCTGATCGGCTGTCCCGACCATGCCGGGCAGTCCTCGTTGGCAGCCTGGTCGCAAACGGTAAAGACGAAATCGAGATCGGGCGCGCCCGGCCCCTGGAATTCGCTGACGTTTTTGGCCCGCAGAACAGAAACATCGTGTCCCTTCTCCTTCAGCAACGAGACCGCGAAAGGGTTCAACTCGGAAAACGGGCGGGTGCCGGCCGAGAATGCGGTGAACCGGTCACCGGCTTCGCGCCGGAGGATCGACTCGGCAAAGATCGAGCGTGCCGAGTTGCCGGTGCAGATGAAGAGGACGTTGAACTTTCGGTCAGTCATGGCAGTGGTTCCTTCCATGAGAGTTGAGGTCAATGACAGGCAGAGATCCGGACGACCACGGCAGCAGTCGCGGAACAGGGTGTCGACCATGCCCTGCGCACCGGACAGATCGACGCTGTATCTCAACGACGTTCCCTGTCGCTGGTGGGTCACCAGCCCCGCCTGGGTCAGCGCGCCGAGATAGGAGGACAGGGTCGACGCCTTGATTCCGAGCGCCGATGCGATCTCACCGGCGGGGAGCGCATCCGGCGCCCGCCGGATGAGCAGTCGAAAGATCGCGAGCCTCTGAGGGTGCCCGAGGGTGGCGAACTGCGAGATGAGATTTGATTCCATAATTCGAGAATATTCGAAATATGGCGTTAGACAAGAGCGTCTTCGGTTCGGTTATGGCGTCCGGCAAAAGACCATAGGTCGGGCGTTCGAGCCGTATGCGCGTCGCCGTCAGAGCGGAGGAACCCCATTGGTTTTTTTCGGCGCGACGACCTCACGTGGCGCACGTCTGGTTGCGCTGGAGCTCACTGCTCTGGCGCCGGACATCCAAAGCTTCGGGCTGTCCTATTGTCTCCGAAACCCGCCACGGGAATTCGTGTGAGCGACGACCAATCTTGGCCACCTCAGTGGAGCACTTGGAAAAGGGACTTCGACCGCGTGACCGGAAGAACCTATCGCCCCATCAGCGCCGAGCGGCGCCGTGACCCTCCGCCAGTCGTTCCGAGAACCAGCGGCGCAAGGATTCTGGCGCGGCGCCGTGGCATTTGGCGCCCTCCAACAGTTTCCGCTCTTTAGGCAAGTCGCGTGCCGGCCGCACGCGGGATGCGCCCTTTTCCTTGATCCAGACCCACAGCACGCGGCCGCTCTCATCCGTCTCTGCAATCAACTCATGGCTCATCGGTCGCCCCCGGCTTAGTCATCTTGGCGTCACAATGACACAGGATCGCGGCCGAAGTAACGATTCGATGGTCGAGCAGCCTTTAGGACATCAACGAAGCAATGGCAGCTGCCGCCTTCATGCGCCCTCCCAGACCCGCGCATGCTCCATCGTGACAAACCGCCAGCAGACCTCGACTTGCTCGTCCTGAGAACCCGGTGTCACGCACCTGATACAAATCTGATGCGTGATCGTCACGGCAGCCCCCTAAGCGTGCCGCACGGAAACCAGAGGGGCCTCCCACGTCATTGAAACCATATCTTGCTGCGTCGGTCATGGCGCTTACTGCCACCGGCGCCATTGCGCAGGACGACCTGCCGCAAGCGTCGTCGGAATGGTTCACCGCCGGTCAGGAGGCCATCCAGGCCATCATCGACCGCCAGATGAACACCAACCCCGCCACCAACGTGATCCTGATGGTCGCCGACGGCAACGGCGTCGGCACGAACTATGCCACGCGCCTGTTCATCGGCCAGGAAGAAGGCGGCATGGGCGAGGATCACGTCTTGCCCTACGAGACGCCTGAGTGGTCGTCGGCGCTGGTGAAGACCTACAACATCAACGCCCAGACCCCCGACTCGGCGCCGACCGCCGGCTCGATGAACACCGGCGTGAAGCAGCGCTTCAATCTGATCAACCTTGGCGAGGAAGCGCGCTACGACGACTGCTCGACCGTCGAGGGCAACGAGCTGACGACGCTGGCCGAGATCCTCGAGCCAATGGGCAAGTCGGTCGGCATCATCTCGACCGCGCGCCTCACGCACGCGACGCCGGCGGCCGTCTACGCCAAGACCGCCAGCCGCAACTGGGAAGACAGCGTGCCCGAGGGCTGCACCGCCCAGGCCGACATCGCGACGCAGCTGATCGACGCCATGGAATCCGGCCTGATCGACTTCGCCATGGGCGGCGGTCATCGCCACTTCATCCCCGAAAGCGAAGAGGGCGGCCGCCGCGCGGACGGCGTCAACCTGGTGGAGCGGGCCACCGGCCTTGGCGCTCAGTTCGCGACGAACACGGAAGAGTTCCAGGCGCTGACGCTCGACGGCGAGACGCCGACCCTGGCGCTGTTCGAGCCAAGCCACATGCAATACGAGCATGACCGCACCGATGAGCCGTCGCTCGCGGAAATGACCGCTGCGGCCATCGAGTATCTGTCGCAGAACGAGGAAGGCTATTTCCTCGAGGTCGAAGCGGGCCGTGTCGACCACGCCAGCCACGCGGGCAACCTCTTCCGCACGCTGACCGACGGGCGCGCTTTTGTCGAAGCCGTCGCCATGGCCGACGAGATGACCAATGACGAGGACACGCTCATCATCGTCACCGCCGACCACGAGCACTCGCTGGCCTTCAACGGGTATTGCGGACGCGGCTCGAACATCCTCGGCCTGTGCTACGACATCGACAACAGCGGCGTCTCGCATTCGGACGAGCTGGTTCTGGGCGATGACGGCCTTCCCTATCCCATCGTCGGCTTCCTGAACGGCCCCGGTTCGATCCTGGTCCCCGAAGCCGAGGGCGAGGGCACCCAGCAGGTCGAGACCGAAGTGGGCGCCGCCGAAGGCACTGTTCCCACCTTCTCGGGCAGCCGCCCCGAGGTCACCCAGGAAGAAGCGCTCGACCCGGACTACCTCCAGCAGGCGCTGATCCCGAAAAGCTCGGAAAGCCACTCGGGCGAGGACGTTGCGGTCTACGCCAAGGGCCCCTGGGCGCACTTGTTCGACGGCACGATCGAGCAGAATGTGATCTTCCACGTGATGCACCACGCTTCCGTGACCGCCGCCAGCGAGCAGTAAGCGTCGCAAGAGATATTAGGCGGGGCGGCTACCGGGCCGCCCTTGCCATTTGTTCCGGTAGGCCTGACGTCTGAAAAAGCTCACCACGATCGAGGGCAAGATGCATAGACGACACTTCCTGATGACCGCCGCGTCCGCGCCGATCCTGTGCGCGCCGACGGTCCTGCGCGCCACACCGGGTGATCCTGACGCGCCGATCAAGGTGAGGGACCTCTACACGCGGGAGCGCGGCTTCTCAGACCTCGCGACGACGCTCCAAGGCCAGCGGATCAGCGTCGAGGGCTACATGGCCCCGCCCCTGAAGGCGCAATCGAGCTTCTTCGTTCTGACCGCACGGCCCATGGCGGTCTGCCCCTTCTGCGAATCCGAGGTCGAATGGATCGAGAACATCCTGCCGGTCCAGACCAAGCGCATCGTTGACCCGGTCTACTACACCGTGGGCATCGAGACACGCGGGGTCCTGAGCCTCGAGACTTTCACCGACCCCGAGACAGGGTTCGTCGGCAAGATGCGCCTGACCGATGCGAGCTTTTCGCGCTGACATGATGAAGGTTGCCGCGCTTTTCGTGCGTGACCTCGTCGTGATGGGCGATGGCGGGCGAACGATCCTCGACATTCCCGTGCTGGAGCTTGAACCCGGCACGGCCCTTGGCATCTATGGCCCATCGGGCGCGGGCAAGACCACACTTCTTTACGCGCTGGCCGGTCTCGCCGATCGGATGACGGGCCGCATCGCGTGGGACGAAACCGATCTCGTCGGGAAAAGCCGGGCCGATCGGGCGGCGTTTCGCGCGGCCCGGATCGGCATGATCTTCCAGGATCACCTGCTGTTCGAGGAACTCTCCGCGATCGGCAATGCCGCTTTGCCTTCTCTCTACGCCCCGCGGTCCGCGCGGGCCGCGATCCGCGACCGGGCGGCGACCGAGTTGCAGCGGCTTCAAATCGACGCCGGAACGCGCCGCGTTGCGAGCTTCTCGGGCGGCGAACGTCAGCGCGTTGCCGTGGCCCGTGCCATGGCCGCCGACGCGCCCATCCTGCTGGCAGACGAGCCGACCGCCAGCCTGCACCGCGCGGCGGCGGATGCGCTGGCCGACGACCTGATCGGCGCTGCGCGATCGCGGGGCCGCACCCTCGTTTGCGTAACGCACGACGACACTCTGCTGGAACGGATGGATCGCAAGATGCGGATCGCGGACGGACGCATGGAGCTTGCGGGATGAGGGACTTCTGGGCAGGGCTTCCGATTTGGGGACAGGAGACACTGATCCTGATCGCCCTCCTCCTTCCCTTGGCGCTGATCGCGACCACGCTATTGCGGGGGCTGGCGCCGTGGCCGCTGGCCTTCGGCATGATCCGCCGCTTTGCCTGGATCAACGCCGTCTTCGTCGCGCTGATCGCCGTGTCGGTCGGAATGGGGATCGGCCTGATCGCCCAGGAACGGGGGTTGCGGCAGGGCACGGCTGACGCTGCGTCCAAGTTCGACCTGGTGGTGAGCGCCCCAGGCAGCGAGACCACCATGCTGCTGGCCGCCGTTTACCTGCGCCCGGCAGATGTGCCGCTGATCGATGGCGAGACCTTCAACGCCATAGCGGGCGACGATCGCGTGCGCCTGGCCGCGCCCATCGCGTTCGGCGACAGTTTCGAGGGCGATCCCATCGTCGGCACCGTGGCCGAGTTCGTGACCCACCTGAGCGACGGCGCCATCGAGGGGCGCGTCTTCGCGACCGAGGAAGAGGCGGTGGTGGGCGCCCTCGTGGATGTGCCCGTGGGCGGCGAGATCGAACCGGCGCACGGGCGCGGAACGGCGGCCGAGGCCGGTCTTCACGGCGGTTTCCACTACGAGGTCGTGGGCCGCATGTCGCCGACGGGCAGTCCGTGGGACCGCGCCATCCTTGTGCCGGTCGAAGGTGTCTGGGCCGTCCATGGCCTGGCCAACGGCCACCCGGTCGGGGAGGCTGACGGCCACGGAGATGACGCACACCATGACGAAGACCACGGCGAGGACGCCGAGCATGGCATCGACGAGGCAAACGCCCCGCCCGGTGGACAGCGGATCGGCCCGCCGTTCGAGGCCGCCCTTTTCCCCGGAACGCCGGCGGTGATTGTCGTGCCCGAGCAGCTGGCACAGGCCTACTCTCTGCAATCGGCCTACACCCGCGACGCCGAGACGATGGCATTTCTGCCGGGCGCGGTTCTCAGCCAACTTTACGCGATCCTGGGCGATATCCGGCAGGCCATGTCGCTGATGAGCCTCGTCGCGCAGGTCTTGGTCGCGGCCAGCGTGCTGACCGGACTGGTCATGCTGCTGCGCCTGTTCGAGCGGCACATGGCGCTCTTGCGGGCACTTGGCGCACCCACCCGGTTCCTCGTGGCGCTTGTCTGGTCCTACGGCGCGGGGCTGCTCGTGCTCGGTGGCGTGCTGGGCGCGGCCCTGGGCTGGGCGGTGGCCGGTGTTCTGTCCGACGTGGTGGCGGAACGGACGGGCATCGCTATCCCGGTGAGCCTAGGTTGGGCCGAGATACACCTGGTCGCCGGGTTCGTCACCGCGACGGCCTGCGTCGCTCTGCTCACCGCCTGGGCCGTCATCCACAGCACGCGCGCCAGCCGGGTGCGGATGTAGGCTCAGGACCCATTGATTGCAGCAGAGGGGCATTAGTCAGCCCCGCCTGAGTGGTCCGCTTTGAGTGTTAGTGCATGGTCGGCCTTGGGTCCATCGGGACGATGGTTTCCGGGGCCGGCGGGCGGTAGCCCAGAGCACTGTGGGGTCGCTTGGTGTTGTAGTGTTTTCTCCATTGTTCGATCAGGATTTGCGCCTCGCGCAGACTGTAGAAGATCTCACAGTCGAGCAGCTCGTCGCGGAAGCAGGCGTTGAAGCTCTCGCAGTAGCCGTTCTCCCAGTGTGATCCCGGCTCGATGTAAGCCGTCCTGGCGCCGACGGCTGCGATCCAGTCCCGGACAGCCTGGGCGACGAACTCGGGTCAGTTGTCGGACCGGATGAAGGCCGGCACGCCGCGTAGAATGAAAAGATCGCTCAACGCATCGATCACGTCCGTCGATACAGACCGGTTCATTGCGTGGAGCGTCCCGCGATGAAGGTAGCCGATGGAGGCATTACTCGGAGGCGACAGTCGAGACATGCTCATCCCTTGGCGATGTCCGGAGAGGCGATGGAGCCAACGATTAGGAGCTTGGATAGGCAGATACTCTCATGGAAAACAATGCTCAACGGGATTCTTTCGACCCTCCACGATCGTAATAATGGAAGGGATCGAGGCGGCGAACGAGCCTACCTGGTATCGCCACCACCACCTCTGTTCCATGACGTTCAGAGCTGAAACTTTCATATGGAGTGTGCCCGGCTCGAACAGACCCTCGTTCATTGAGGCGAGCCTCCGCTTCTCGCCTCGCCTCGACATGGCCGGCTAGGGGCGAAAGAGGAGGCGGCCAGCCGTTTCATCGTAGAGAAGGCCCGGCCGCTATCGGCCCGAAGCGGAACTTGAGCGCGGCTACTGAGAATTGAGGCTGAATTCTGCATCGCCGACATTCATCGGAGTCGCGGCGCCGGAACGTCTGCGGATATGCTGAACAAAAGTCGCTGGCGCGCTTCCCACCCGCCTCTATGTGCGATCCGTTCTAAACGCTTGCGGTGTCATCGATGTCCATTTCCGGAAGGCACGCTGGAAGGCTGTCGGGTCGCGATAGCCGACGAGGTGCGCGATCTGCTGGTTGTTCAGATCGCTCTTCACGAGATAGCGGATTGCCAGTTCTTTCCGCGTTTCGTCCAGAAGAGACTGAAAGGTTACTCCCTCGTTGGCAAGACGCCGCATTAGGGTGCTTCGGCTCAATCTCAGGCGTCCGCAGACATGGGCAATCGTGGGATCTGTGACGGAAAATGCCTCCAGCATCGTCGCACGGACCCTCTCCGACAAGGGAAGGCCCTTTGACTGGATCTTCGATTGTGCGTGAAGGTCCGCTTCGGTCGCGTCCCAAAGCTCGGGATTGTCGGAGATGAAGGGAATGCGCGCGTCTGAGCGGGCATAAGTCAGCGTAGCATCCCCTTCGTCCGGGACCCGCCCAAACACGTCAGCCAGCCGGTCGCGTTCGCCAGGCGCGAGAGGCAGGCACACCTGCAAAGGCCGGATCGCTTGACGCGCAAGCGCGTTTGCCTGGGCGTGAAGATAGATGATCTGGGGGCTGCTGAAGGATCCCGGCAAGGAAATATCGGGGCGATCCGGGGCGACGCGAACGCTGAACTCCGACGTCGTGCGGGACACGATGAACCGCATCGGCCCGAACAAGCTTTTGAACTTGGACATGCGGCCGATGCCGGTCTCGAAATCGGCAGCCGTGGACAGCGCGAAGAGAACCGGGATTGCGGGACCGCTCGCCATCCGCAGTCCCAGAAGCTTCGAGACGTCCTGTTGACTCGACAGGTCCATCATCGCCGCCCAGAGCGCCAGGTATTCGTCGGCGGAAACCAGAAAGGCCCGGTCATTGCGCTCGGTCGCGACGATGCCCGCACGGGCCAGAACCGCATCCCAACCGACGCCGAGCATCCCGCAGATCGGGCCTGACAGAACGGCGGATGTATAAAGCCGGGATCTTTCCGGATCCTGCATTCGGATGCGCTTTCGTGCGAAACTGTTCCGCTTCACCAGAAACGCATCCCGTCCCGCTCGCAACAGGCTTGAGACGATCTGCACGTCGATGAGCCGATCTGCACGTCTCGAGCGGTGGATCGGCACTGTGTCCAAGGCCTAACGTCACCATGACACAATGCTGGGAGAGATGGGCTTGGACTTGAAATCGAAGATCATTCTCGTCACCGGCGGTGGTTCGGGCATCGGATTGGAGTTTGCCCGGCAACTCGTCGCGCTGGGCAACACCGTCATCATCTGTGGCCGCGATTCCGACAAGCTTGGCGCAGCCGCGCGCGAGACCGGGGCGCAGGCGATTGCGGGGGATGTGACACGCGCGGAAGACCAGGATCGCATCCTGTCAGAGATACGGACGCAGCATGGCCGGCTCGATCTTCTGATCAACAATGCCGGCATATTCCTGGCCTACGACTTTGCGGCGGATCCCGACGCTCTGCACAAGATCGAGAGCGAGATCGCGATCAACGCCTCTGCACCGCTGACCCTGACTCTGCGCGCGCTGCCGCTCCTTCGAGAGAGCTCCGAACCGGGGGGTCTGTTCATCGGATCGGCCGTTGCCTTCGTCGCGTCGCCAGGAACGCCGGTCTATTCCGGAACCAAGGCGCTGATCCATCACTGCGCGCAAACCCTGCGCCATCAGCTGCGGCCCCACGGCATCACCGTGTTCGAGGCCCTGCCACCGGTCGTCGATACCGACATGGCAACGGTTCTGAAATCCGACAACTTCAAGAAGATGAAGCCCGCCGATCTGGTGCGCGAGATCCTGAACGGCATGCGCGAGAGCCAGACCGAGATGCTGCTGGGACAATCCCGCCAGATCAAATGGTTGAGCCGGATCGCGCCCGGCTTCCTGTTCCGCCAGTTCGCGAAGACCGAGTTTCATTGACCTCCAACGACAAGGCCGACCGCATGCCCTCCGATCCCTACCGCAGCCGCGTCAACACGCTGGCCGTCATCACCGCGGCCGCCTTCTTCGGCGCCAATGCCTTCATCGGGGCGTCGATGGGGGTTTATTGGCTGACCCTGCCTCCGGCTGACTATGTGGCGCAATTCTTTCCCCAGTTCAGCAATTTCCTCTACACGATCATGCCGCTTTTTCTGCTGATGCTGGTGGGCCTGATCCTGTCGGCCCGGCTCGACTGGGACGATGCCCCGGCGCGGCGGAACTGGGTGATCGCGCTGTGGCTTTACCTGGCGCTTTCGCTGATCACGATCCTCTTTCACATGCCGCTGAACGTGCGCCTCGCGGCGGCCATTGGATCGCCCGTCGGGGATGCGCTGGGATTCTACAAGAGCATCGCCCTGGTCGGTCCGGTGACGGAGGAGAACGGGGCCACGATCCGCGCGGTCTGGCTTCTGGGCCACATCCCCCGCGTGCTGATCACCCTGGGGATTCCACTCTACATGCTGCGCGCGATGCGCGCGCGGTCGACGTAAATCCCCCTCGCAACAAGGAACGAATCCCAATGCACATCACCCATATGACGCGCGCGGCGCTTGCCCTGACGTTCGCCACCGGGCTCGGCGCCGCAGCGCAAGCGCAGGACACGCAAGCGCCGGATGCGGGTATCCGCGTCCCCGCCGACCAGGTCGCCTTCGTCCCGTTTCCCGCCCCCGGCGTCCGTAGCGTCGCGCTCTATGGCGGGGTCGGGACCGGGCAGCCGACGGCGATGACGTCCCTGCTCGACCCGGCCAGCTACGAGGTCCTGCCGCACACTCACTCGCATGGCTATTGGGCCATGGTCGTCACGGGACGGATGCAGCACTGGGAACTGTCCGAGCCGGACCGTGGGCCCGATCTCTTGCCCGGATCCTACTGGTTCCAGCCCGGTGGCGTGCCCCACGCCGAGGATTGCCTCGGCCCCGAGATCTGCCAGGTCTTCGTCGTCTTCGACGCGGCGGCGGATTTCACGCCCGTCCAATGACCCATCCTTCTCTCGCAAGTTCCCTTACCCTTCAACAAACACAGGAGTTCCACAACACGCGCAGCCAAGCAATCACCTCCGCCGCACTCGGGCTCGCCCTTCTTGCCGCCGCGGTCCTCCCTGCCACGGCGCAGGAGCGCTATCCCGACCAGATGGTCCGCACCCCAATCGAGGAGGCGCCCTTCGCGCCGCTCTTTCCCGGCGTCGAGGCCTTCACGCTCTATGGCGGCTTCGAGCAGGGCGTCCCAACGGCGATCCTGTCCCGCACCGATCCGGGGCAGTCCATGGCCATCCCGCATACCCATAGCAGCGGCTACTGGGGCTTCGTCATCGCGGGCCGTCACCAGCACTGGGAGATGTCGGAACCCGACCAGGGCCCGATCCTGGCCGCCGGATCGAGCTTGTACCAGCCCGCCGATGTGCCCCATGCCGACCTCTGCGTCGGGCCGGACCCCTGCATCAACCTGTTGGTCTTCGACGAGCGGGCGGACTTCATCCCCGTTCAGTGACCTTTTCGAACCCTTTGTACAGAGGATCCTTCAGATGCCCGACACCTACCGCAAGGCCGTGAACATCACTGCCGTCATCGCCTCGGCGGCCTTTGCGGGGGGTGGATTGCTGATCCTCGTCTCCTACGGCATCCGGTGGGTCGGGACCGATCCGCTGGTCTGGCGGGCGGGGTTCTGGGACGAGTTCATGAACTTCGCCCTGACCATCATTCCGGTCAACCTGATCACGCTGGTCGGGCTGGGTCTTTCGGTGCGGCTTGACTGGCGGAACCGCCCGGTGCGGCGGCTGTGGATGTGGGCGGTCTGGCTCTATGGTGCCAATACAGTGTTCACGCTGGGCTACTTCATCCCGCAGAACATCCTGTTGATCTGGGACAGTTACACGGCCGCCGAAGCGTCGAGCATCCGCGCGACGTGGCTGGGGCTACATGTCATCCGCGTGGCGATCGCCGTGGCCGTTCCGGTCTTCGCCCTCCAGGCGGTGCTCGAACACTCTGAAAGGACCCGGACATGACACCGAAGATCAAATGGGCGATCACGCTTCTGATGGGCGTTACGATCTTTCGCGCGCAGACGATCCTGTTCCTTCCTCAGGTCCAGATGTGCGGCGGCCCGGCGCCTGACGGCTGGTTCGGCCCGTGGCTAAGCGACACGATCATCGGCTTTATCCTGCCGGTAATGCTATACCTGTTCTGGACCCGGCGCGGCGTGGCGGTGTGGGGCACACTCGTCGCTTACAATGCCGTCGGGGCCTTCGATTACTCGCAAGGCCTGATCACGCAAGCGATCAGCCCCATGCCGGTCGAAATGGCCTCGGCTGCGATGGTCTATACCGGGATTGGCCTGTTCATGTGCCTACAGCTCGTGGCGCTCGGATTGCTTTTCCGCCGCGAGGTGATCGCCGAGTTCAAGGGGTGGAACTGATGGGCGCGCCTCAATGACATTATACTGAAATCTTCGATTCTTTCATCTCCCGCCCATCGGCAGAGTCACATCGGGCCGATGCCAAGCTTCGCAGGTCCAAGGTTCTTCAAATAGGGGCGGGATGGAGCATGATTGGACTCGCTCCAGCTCAGCGCAGCTCTATGAAGGATTGCGATATCCGGTTGGGATGAGTTGAAACATTCTGATCTACTGCGATCTGACGCAAATACCTGTTTCAGATTTTCTTGATCAGACTTTGAATTCCAATTAACAACGCCAACCCCAAAGCTGGAAGTCATAAACAGAGTATATTTAGAAGACCTCTTCTCACCAGCGGCATCGAAAGAGACGGCCAAGTGGTTGGCCGTCTCTCCTGTCCCTAATCAGTCATCATCACCGACAGGCATGACGATCACGCGTGTCGATATGCCGAGTTCTTCGATGAAAACCGGGTAGACGGTCGGACGGCTGATTTTAGCGGCATTCTCAGCTGAGCTATCGCAAACTCTCTTTTCAAAAGCTGCCACCGATCCGGCGAGAGCCTGGCCTTTGATCAGAACCTCGTCTGACAAACCAATTGCATATCCAGTGCAACCAACCAGGTTCGCAGTTGCAAGCGCAGGAGACGCAAACAACAGCATTGCTCCAGCTCCAACTGCCAGTTTATAGTTAATCATATCAGTCACCCTATTGATTATACGTGAGAAAAGTATCAACTACAGACCGGCGTTCAGCGAGAGACAATTCTGCTCAAGGATATTCATTTCGCGCCAAGACATGTTGACCTCCCGCGCCACGGAGCAAAATCCGATTGGACCTGATGGCTCTTGCGACCCCAGCCTGATCGTTTAGGGGATTACAGCTTGCCGGAAGGCAGTCGGTGATTGGCCTGTCCACCGCCGGAAGCTCCGTGAAAAGCTATTGGCATCCCGGTAGGCAAGAACACTTGCGATTTCTTCGACGCGAAGACTGGTCTTGGTGAGATAGCGGACCGCCATATCTCGCCGCACGGAGTCCAATATCATCTGATAGGATGTTCCAGCATCGCGCATGCGCCGTTGCAATGTGCTGCGGCTGATCCCGAGGGCAAGCGCTGCGTCCTCGGCGCCTGTGCGCCCGGCGGGCATCAGGTCGACCAGAGCGCCCCGCACCCGATCCGCTATGGGCCAGCGGTCGTTCTGCGCTGCCAGCTGAAGGTTGAGGTCGGCCTCGATGTCGGCCCAGAGGGCGGGGTTCTCGGAAATGAAACGGCGTTTCGCATCCTCGGGCGAGAAGGCCACATAGGCGGCATGCGAATGCTCCGGCATGACGCCGAGATGCCCGGCGATCATGCGTCGTTCCTCTTCCGATCCGTCGAAGCCCGCCGCAACCGGGACAACTCGGTGGGCCGCCGCGCCGCGAATGTTCTCGACCGCGACAACGAGTTGCAGCGCGCCAAGGCTCGGCGGCATGGGCACGCGGGCATCGACGCTGTCGAATTCCAGTCTGAGCAGACCGTCCTCGCGGAAAACCCGCATGCATGTCGGACCGAGCAGCGCTTTGAACTGCGCAAGACGCAACAGCCCGGTTTCCATATCGGGCGCGCAGGACAGTGTGAAAAAGACCGGGATCACCGGCCCGCGCGAAATCGCGATACCGAGGTGGAGCACATAGTCGGGGCGTGGCGACAGGACCTCCATCGTGTTCCAGCAATCGAAATACTGCTGCGCCGTCACGCGCAACTCTGTCCGGCCGTAGGGAAGCGCGCCAAGCCCCGCGGTTTTGAGCATCACTACCGGATCGACGTCGAGTATGCGGCAGGCCACGTCGGTCGCCATGAAAAGGGAATAGTTCGGTTCTGTGTCCATGGCCTCGGTCGTCGATCTCTCTCGACCTGCATGCCACGCGCCGAGGATCGCCGCCAGATACCGACAGGTCCGTGACCGGATTTGCTTGCCCTTGACCGTATCTGCATATCGCTGCCGTGTGTCGGCGGACTTAAGCTAAGCTTGACGGAGCGTCACGCGTTTCTCACAGCACGGCCGGAGACCGCCATGGACCTTAAGATCAACGGCACCAGTCATACGGTTGACCTGCCGGGCGACATGCCACTGCTCTGGGCACTGCGGGACGGTCTGAAGTTCACCAGCGTCAAGTATGGCTGCGGCATCGCGCAATGCGGCGCCTGCACCGTGCACATCGCCGGTGAGGCGGTGCGGTCGTGCCAGGTGCGGCTGGCCGATGTCTGGGGCGAGATCACGACGATCGAGGGGCTGGGCACACGGGACGCCCTGCACGTCATCCAGGCGGCATGGATCGACCAACAGGTGGCCCAGTGCGGCTACTGTCAGTCCGGCCAGATCATGCAGGCTGCCGACCTTCTGGCCCGCAATCCCGAGCCCACCGATGACGATATCGACGCCGCGATGTCGGGCAACCTGTGTCGCTGCGGGACCTATCCGCGCATCCGCGCCGCCGTCCATGCCGCCGCGCGCGCGATGCGGGAGGCCTGAGCCATGGGACGCGTCAAAACCATTGCCCGACGAACCTTTCTGATCGGGTCCGCCGCCATCCTCGGCGGGGTGGCATTCGGGGCCTATTTCGTGTCGCGACCGACAGCCAATCCCCTGCTAGACGGTCTGGCAGAGGGCGAAGCTGCGCTGACCCCGTTCGTCAAGATCACGCCGGAGGGCATCACCCTGATCGTGCCGCGCGCCGATGTGGGACAGGGGATCGCCTCGACCCAGGCCATGCTGATCGCCGAGGAGCTGGACATCGACCCGGCCACCGCGACCCTCGACCCCGGCCAGCCGCATCAGGCCTATTTCAACGGCACCGTCGCGGCCGACGGTCTGTCGTTTCCGGGATGGGACGAGGGGTTCGTTGCGGAGACGGTGCGCGATCTGATGATGAACGTCGCGCGGCTTTCCGGGTCGCAGTTCACCGGCGGATCGTCCTCGACCGCGGACCTGCACGAGACTTTGCGGCAGGCCGGTGCCACCGCGCGCGAGACCCTAAAGGCGGCAGCCGCGGCACGCACCGGCGTTGCGCGCGCCGACCTGCGGACCGAGGACGGGCAGGTCGTTTTGCCGGACGGCACGCGCATTCCCTATACCGAACTCGCAACGGAAGCGGCGGCAATCGAGCCGGTGGGCGTCGTGGCCTTGCGCCCGGCATCCGAATGGACGCGGTTGGCAAAGCCTTACCGGCGGCTCGACATTTTGGCGAAGTCGACAGGAACGCAGGACTACGGGATCGATGTGGCCCTCCCCGGCATGCTCCACGCTACCGTCCGCGCCAACCCCGGCCGTGGCGGCGATATGGCGGGCTATTCTGCGGATGCCGCGCTGGCGATGCACGGCGTGCGGTCGGTCGTCGAGGTGAACGAAGGGCTGGCGGTCATCGCCGAGAACACCTGGTTCGCGTTTCAGGCCGCAGCGGCGCTGGAGGTCGACTGGCTCCCCCCCGACTACCCCGCCAGCTCTGCCGAGATGTGGCAGGTGCTGGATGACGCCCATGTCGACGACATGCGCAACAGCCGGTTGCGCGACGAGGGCGATGTCGAAGCGGCGCTCGAGGGGGCCACGGTCGTCGAGTCGGAATACCGCGCGCCTTTCCTCGCCCATGCCGCGCTCGAGCCGCTGAACGCAACGGTGCTGGTCGAAGACGACAAGGTGACGATCTGGACCGCGACGCAGGTCCCCCACGTGGTGCGGGATGCCGCCGCCGAGGTGACAGGCATCGACGCGGCCAATGTGATCCTCCATGCCCTGCCGGCCGGTGGCAGTTTCGGCCGCAGGCTCGACCACGATTACGTGGTTCAGGCGATCCAGATCGCCGCCTCAATGCCCGGCACGCCGATCAAGACAACCTGGAGCCGCGAGGAGGACATGACCCATGATTTTCCCCGGCCCCTGCACATGGCGCGCGGGCGGGGGGCGGTGGCAGACGGCCGGGTGCTGGCCTGCGATCTCGACTCGATCAGCCCGTCGCTGGCGGCGTCGTGGTTCGGGCGCGTCTTCATCGTGCCGCCCGGACCGGATGCGATGCTGGTCTGGGGCGCCTTCGACCAGCCTTATGCCATCCCGAACTACCGCGTGACCGGCTATGCCGCGCCGCCGCTGATGCCGGTCGGGTCGTGGCGCTCGCCCGGGGCCTGCTCCAACAGCTTCTTCCACGAAAGCTTCTTGTCCGAGTTGATCCACGCCGCAGGGGCCGACCCGCTCGAGGAGCGGCTCCGGCTGATCGACCACGCGGACTCGCGCCGTGTGCTGGAGGCGGTGGGCGAGATGTCGAACTGGACGCGCGCCGACATCGGGCCAGGGCGCGGGCGGGGCATCGCCTTCGCCTATACCCACGGCGTGCCTGTCGCCGAGGTCATCGACGTGACCGTGACCGACCGTGGCATCCGCATCGACGAGGTCTGGATCGCCGCCGATTGCGGCACGGTCTTCGACCCTGTCAACGCCGAAGCGCAGCTGACCGGCGCCGCCATTTTCGGCCTCGGCCATGCGATGAACTGCGAACTGACCTACGAGAATTACGCCGTGCAGCAAACCAACTTCCACGCCTTCGAGGGGATGCGCCTGCATCAGACGCCGCAGTTCCACACCCGGCTACTCGGACTTGCCGAGCGCGTCCGCGGCCTGGGTGAGCCTGCAACCGCCCCCGCCGCCCCAGCGCTGGCCGACGCCATCTTCGCCGCAACGGGCCAGCGTCCGCGCGAGATGCCGTTCAGCAAATCGGTGGACTTCGCGTGAGGTATGCCGCGCGCCTGTCCCTGATCGTCCTGGTCAACCTCGTGCCGGGAAATCCGGCACTGGCCCAGAGCGAACACGGCCTTGACCTGTCTTCATTGCCCGAGGCGGGGGCTGTGTCTTCCGACGAGGGGCTTGCCGCATGGGAGAGCATCCACACGGTCCTGACCCATCCCCGTTGCCTCAATTGCCACGTGGGCGCGGACAACGTCCCGCTTTGGGGCTCAATTGACGACCCCGACCGCGTCCACGGCATGGCGATCAACGCAGGCGACAGCCGGATTGGGGATGACACCATGTCCTGTCACGCCTGCCACCAGTCCTCGACCCGCCCCAACACCATCCCCCACGCAGCCCCGCATGCCGGCATGGACTGGCGGCTGGCGCCGATCGAATTTCAGTGGACCGATCGCACGAGCGCCGAGATCTGCGCCCAGATGCGCGACCCCGACCGGAACGGCGGCCGCGACGCGGCGGGGCTGGTGGAACACATCCTGCACGACGCAGAGCTGACCGGCTTCATCACCTGGAGTTTCGGTCCCGGCGCAGGCCGCGACCCTGCACCTGGCAGCCTGCAGACGCATCTTGAGGATATGGCCGCCTGGACCGCGGCCGGGATGCCTTGTCCGGAACAGTAGGGCCCACCCGCACGCCGTTTCGCACCGACCGAAACCACCTTCCCGCTTGCCATCAGGCAGGACCGTCCTGCCCAAGCCCTTCCGAAAGGACCAATCCATGACCGTGACCACATACCCCTCTGGCCGGACCGCGCTTCTCTGCATCGACCCGTACAACGACTTCCTTGCGGAGGGCGGCAAGATGTGGCCGGCCCTGAAGGAGGTCGCCACATCGGTGGGTCTACACACCAACCTGGCTCGGATCCGGGCGACCGCCCACGAGGCGGGCATGCCGATCTTCATCCTGCCGCATCACCGCCACCACGCCACGGATTTCGAGGGATGGGCGCACCTGACACCGTCACAAGCCGCGGCGCACGAATACCAGCTGTTCGCCGAAGGAACCTGGGGGGGTGAGTTCTACGACGGTTTCGGTCCGGAGACCGGCGATATCGTCATCAAGGAACATTGGGGGGCCTCCAGCTTCGCCAACACGGACCTCGATGTGCAGCTCCGACAGCACGGGATCACGCATGTCATCTTTGTCGGGCTGATCGCCAATACCTGCATCGAGACATCGGCGCGCCAGGCGGCCGAGCTTGGCTACCATGTGACGCTGGTCCGCGATGCCACTGCGGCGATGTCGGCGGACGCGATGCACGCCGCGCACGAGATCAACGGACCGACCTATGCCCACGCGATCCTCACCACGGCCGAGGTGGTTGGGTCTCTCGGCAGTGAGACGGCCGCATGACCCCGGCGCGGAGCAGCCGGTTTCGCGCGAGCATGGAACCGCCCCATTGGGGCATCGCGCAGCTTCGGCCCGTGGGGGTAGCTCCATGACCAACCCGGACGCAGACGACGGCGGCCACGGTCTTCAAGTGCAAGACGCCCTTGATGCTTGGCGCCGCATCTTTCTCTCCCGTGACTGGGACGCGCTGCCGGAGCTTCTGGCGGATGACGTGACCTACCACAGCCCCGCCGACCCGATGCCGCTGCGGGGAAAGGACGCTTTTGTCGCCAGCTTGCAGCAGTCGTTTGGCCTCTTTGAGGACTTCGAGTACGCAAGGGAATTCGCCGGTGACGACGGCCATGTGCTGGAGTTTCGCGGTCGCGTCGGCGATACGCCCTTCACCGGCATAGACATCATCCGCCTGGATGCCGCGGGCAAGGTGACCGACCTTGTCGTCATGATCCGACCCATCTCAGCCATGATGAAGCGCGGCGAAGTGGCCCCCCGATGATCCTCGGGCATGCAGCTACGACGCTGGTTTCGGAACGTGCTGCGCCAATCGTGACGTGATTGCTTCTTCGTCTCCGCGCCTTTCTCATCGACATTGCGATTTGAACATTCATATCGCTTGGCTGCGAGAACCTTGTCCCGACCGGCGCGGACCGCCTTGCCGTTCGCCGTCCTCGTGACCTGCCCTCAAGTCCCAGAAAGGTGTATCCGATAACGGCGAACGACCCGAGCGTCGGAACCGAAGCTTCTGCCTTCTGCCTTGATGGCTGAACGGCGCAGACCCCAACCCGGAGGCCGTATGGCTGAAGCGCGCGCCGTTTTTCTCGAGGGCAACCTCTTTCGCCACATCACGGTGATGGCGCTGACCTCGTCGGTGGGGCTGATGGCGGTCTTCGCAGTCGACTTCATCGACATGGTCTTCATCGCGATGCTGGGAAACGCGGAACTGGCTGCGGCGGTGGGCTACGCGGGCGCCATCCTTTTCTTCACCACCTCTTTCGGCATTGGCATGGCCATTGCGGCGGGCGCCCTGGTGGCCCGGGCGCTGGGACAGGGCGATGCGGACCTGGCCCGCGCGCAGGCGGCTGCAGCGGTTGTCTGGGGGGTGATCTTCGGTGCGGTGTTCGCGGCGACGGTCTGGCTGAACCTCGAGGCGCTCGCGTCGCTCATGGGCGCCTCGGGCGAGACTCTGGATCTTGCCGTTCTCTATCTTCGAATCATCGTGCCGAGCCTGCCGTTCCTGATCGTCGGCATGGTGGGCGGCGCGATCCTGCGGGCCCATGGCGATGCACGCCGGGCGATGATGGCGACGATCTGGGGCGCGCTGATCAATGCAGTGCTCGACCCGATCCTGATCTTCGGACTGGGGCTCGACCTCGCGGGCGCGGCGCTGGCCAGCGTCGCGGCGCGGCTTGTCATTGCGGGCACCGCGCTGATTCCGATCTTTCGCCATCACGGCGGGCTGGTCCGGCCCGGCGTCCCGGAACTGTCCGTGGCGCTGCGGCCCATAGTGACGATCGCCGGCCCGGCGATCCTGACCCAGCTGGCCACGCCCCTGGGACAGGCCTTTGTCACCCGCGCCATGGCGAGCTTCGGCGAGGCGGCCGTGGCGGGCATGGCCATCGTGAGCCGGATGACCCCCGTGGCCTTCGGCGTGATCTTTGCGCTTTCGGGGGCAATCGGACCGGTGATCGGCCAGAACTTCGGCGCGGGACGGATGGACCGGGTGCGGCGGGCCTGGCGCGACGGACTGTTGTTCTGCGGGATCTTCACCGTGGCCATGACCGCGATCCTTTTTGCCCTGCGCGGCCCGATCATCGCGCTCTTCGAGGCAGAAGGGCTGACGCGCGACCTGATCGTGCTCTTCTGCGGCCCGCTGGCGCTGGCGTTCTTCTTCAACGGCGTGATCTTCGTCGCGAACGCCGCGTTCAACAACATGGGCCATCCGTTCCGCTCCACTTGGATCAACTGGGGGCGGCACACGCTGGGCACCGTGCCCTTCGTGCTGGCGGGCGGCGCGATGTTCGGCGCGGCGGGTGTGTTGATCGGTCAGGCTTTGGGCGGCGTGATCTTTGCCGCCGTGGCCGTCGCGATGGTGCGGCGGATGATGGATGGAGAAGCCGCCGTGCCCGCGCCGGAAGGGCCTTTCGACCGCCAGGCGCGGCTCATGAGCCTGATGCACCGCCGCCGCTGACCCAGCCGCCACGACGTGGCAATACTGGTCTTCCGTATGGAGACCAGTTGATGATGACCGGAAGAGCCACAAGCAATCGATTTCGCGGGTATATGGCCCTTTCCTATTACCTCTGAACAACACTGAAGAACCTGGCCGCAGCCATGTAAATCTATCTCTTTCGCATGGGCAAATAGCGTTCCGAGAAGGATTCGAACGTCCGGTTTCGAGCATTGCCTTGGATCCTGCCGCAGTCGTGGCGAATGACCGCTTTTCGCCCACATTGGACGCCACGGTAGGCGCACAACGAACGGGAACCGTCCGTCCTATTGGTCTGCGGAGAGGTGACTTGAAGTCGTGCGAGCGAAAGCGCGCCCAAGAAGCGCACTCGTTCTACGGAAGCACTCAAAATCTGTGGGGATAAGTGGTGCCCGGGGGCGGAGTGCATAAAATATCCTGAATCAATGACTTACGTGAAAGTGGGACACTGAGTCTTCCCATAGTTTCATTAGGTTTTTCAGGATTTTTGTCCCACCAATTCGGCGCTTAAAGGCCAACGGAATCCAATCCTTCGGAATCGAAAACCCCCACCGGCTGCGACCAGTGGGGGCCATGAAAACCGACTAGCGGGACCGACTAAGTCCCCGCGTCGCGGCACCGAAAGAGGAAGATACGATGCCTAACGATTATAGCGCCAAAGCCACCAAAGACCAAGGCCCGCTTGACCGGCCTATAACCTTCACCAATTTCCCGAACCAGTGGGCTTTCGAGAAGAAAGAGGTTCGCGGTTCGCTTCGCAAGCTGGCCGCTCAGATTGAGGCCAAGACGGCCAAGAGCAAGGACAAGCTGCCGTGGATCAAGGCGGCGACCTTTGGGGACGCCAAGAGCGCGAAGGGCTGCTACCGGACGAACGACAACGTGAAGGACGTGAACGGCGGGGAGGGCGACCACGACGCCGGAACAATGCAGCCTGAAGAGGCGCGCGACCTTCTGGAAGCGGCCCGCCTTGCGGCACTAATCTACACCACGCCGTCGCACACGCCCCAGAAGCCCCGCTGGCGCGTCATCTGCCCCTTCAGCAAGGCCATGCCGCCCAAAGACCGCTACCGCCTTCTGGCGCGCGCCAACGGCGTCCTGAAGGGGGCTTTGGCAGGCGAGTCCTTCGTTCTGTCTCAATCCTACTATGCGGGCGGGGTGGAAGGCAGGCCGCCGGTCCAGACCTTCCTTGCCGATGGCCGCTATCTTGACGAAGCCGACGATCTCGACGCCGGGGCAATGGGCAAGCCCGGGACCATCGGTGGCACGGGCGGGACGGGCGAGCGTCTGGACGAAGCCGCCGCGCTTGAAGCGATCCGAAACGCTGAGAACTTCCACGTCTCGGCAGTCCGCCTAGCCGGGCATTGGGCCGCTCAAGGTGAGCCGTTGTTGCGCGTAGGCGAAAAGCTGCGCGCGGCGTTCAATGAGGTGCCCGAGGCCGAACGGGACTCGCGCTGGTATGACCGCGTGCGGGAAATCCCGGAAGTTCTCACGCATATTTACGCCCGCGAAGTGTCGAAAGCCGCGCGGGGGGTGGAAGACGACCTGATGGCCGACTTCGATGAAATCTGGATTGACCAGCACCCCGATGGCGAAGAGCCCGAATTTGTGGATGAGCTGGCGGGCTTCGATCTTGACCAAGATGGAGTCATTCGCGCCTTCACCGACCGACACGTTGGCGAATTGCTCTTCGATCACAACGCCGGGCGGTGGTTCCGCTTCATGGGGCACCGCTGGCAGCGCGAGGAAACCCAGCTCGCCAAACACTACGCCCGCGCCGTCTCCACCGATCTGGCGGCCCGCGACCCGAAGGCCAAGGCGCTGAAGAACGTGAACGTCTGGGAAGCCATTGAACGCGGCGCGCGCACCGTGCGTGAGTTCGCTTTCTCGGCTTCGGGCTGGGACAGTGACGCCATGTTGCTCGGCACTCCGGGCGGCGTGGTGGACCTGCGGACGGGGCAGCTTCGCCCGGGGTTGCCTGAAGACTACGTGTCGAAGGCGGCGGCAATCACGCCCGTTCCGCTCGAGTCCTTCGATCCCGAACGCGACTGCCCGCGTTGGCTGGCGTTTCTTGACCAAGCCCTTGGCGGCGACGCGGCGGCGATCCGTTTCTACCAGCAATGGGCCGGATACAACCTCACGGGCGAGACCCGCGAACAAGTGCTGCTTTTCATCTACGGGCCGGGCGGCTCTGGGAAGACCACGGCGGTTTCCGTCATCTATGATCTGTTGGGCGAGTATGCCGCCAACGTCGCCACGTCCACTCTCACGGCGCAACGGCATGAGGCGCACCCGGAAGAACTGGCGCGCCTCCACGGGCCGCGAATGGCGGTTGCCAGTGAAACGGAAGCGGGCTCGAAATGGGCTGAGAACCGTATCAAGGCGCTGACGGGTGGCGACCCGATCACGGCGCGCTTCATGCGTCAGGATAGCTTCGAGTTCCGCCCCGCTTTCAAGCTGACCATTGTGGGCAATAACGCCCCCGGGCTGAGCGACGTGGACTCCGCGATCCGCCGCCGCTTCATGATCCTGCCCTTCGATCACCCGCCCGCCGCGAAGGACGAGCACCTGCCCGAGAAGCTGAAAGCCGAGTGGCCGGGGATTCTGTCGTGGGCGATCCGAGGTGCGCTGGACTGGCAGGAAAACGGGCTGGTGCGACCGGCTATCGTGGAAGCCGCAACGCGGGATTACTTCGCTCGGGAAGATACGTTTGCCTGCTGGCTGGAAGACGACTGCGAACTGGTGCCGGGCAAGGCGACCCTCACGACGGACCTCTTCGACTCGTGGCGCGACTACGCTTACCGCAACCGGGAAGACCCGGGCACTTTGAAGCGCACGTTCCCGGAGCGACTGCAACGTGCCGGATTTGAGGGCGTCAAAAACAGGGGCGGGATTCGTGGACGCGGATACATGGGGCTGAAACTGCGCGAGCGAGTGAGGGGGGAGTTCGATGATTTTGTCTAAATTATTGAAATCACTCAAGCGGGACATGTGGGACATGTCTTCCGGTTTATTGCCTGAAGCACCCTTATTGAGTCCTATAGGGGTATTACCGGCAAACATGTCCCACATGTCCCAACCTTGCGGACACCAGCCCGTAACGGCAGGCGGTAAAGCGGCACGTTCCCGAGCTTCCCGCCGTTCCCGTGAAGGTACTCCGCAGCGTATGGCAATCGCGGGGGCGCGGAAGCCCCAGCATTTCCCGCTTCAGAAAAAGTTTCACACGGGAAACCCAATTCCCGAGTTTACCGGCGTTCCCGGGATTACTGCCGTTACCGAGAGGCCATGAGCAATGACGATAACCGCAACTGAGCTGGCCGAGATTGACGCGCTGGTTTTTGCCCCCGACCCCGAGACCGTCACCGCTGGCGAGCTTGCGGAATGGCTGGGTCTCACCGCCAATCGCGTCTCGGCCCTCGCCCGGGAAGGCGTGATCCCCCGGAACGCTGACAAGCGGTTCCCGCTTCGGGCCGCCGTCAAAGCCTATTGCGATCACGCCCGCGCCGGGGCCACTGGCCGCCGGGCCGACGCCGAGCTGGCCGCCGAAAAGCTCCGGCTGGCGAAAGAGAACGCGGACAAGCTCGCCTTCCAGAACGCCCGAGCCCGTGGCGAGCTGATCGCCGCCGCCGAGGTGGAACGCGAATGGGCTGGCGTGCTGCGGGATGTGCGCGCCGCCTTCCTCGCCCTGCCGAGCCGGGCCGCTGGCAAGCTCGGCCACCTGACCCCGCATGACCTTGCGGCGCTGGACGCCGAAGTCCGCGACGTGCTGATGGAGCTGGCCGAACATGAGTGACACCCTGACCCGAACCCGCCGCAACGCTATGGCCGCTTTGAAGCCGCCGCCGCGCCTGAGCCTGCCCGATTGGATCGAAACCACCATGCGGCTGCCTGAAGGCGTCTCGGCCACCCCGGGGCGCGTCACGCTCTGGCCGTATCAACGGGGCATCGCGGAAGCCATTTCCGACCCGCTGATTGAGCGCGTGACCGTGGTGAAGCCGGTGCGCGTCGGGCTGACCACGCTGCTTTCGGGCACCGTGGCCGCCTACATCGCCAATGAGCCCGCGCCGATCATGGTCTTGCAGCCTACCGAGGCGGACGCCCGCGACTACGTGGTGAGCGATCTGGAACCGATCTTCTCGGCCACGCCGGAGCTGAAGGGGCTCATGTCTGCCGAGACCGACGAAGCCGGGCGCAACACGCTGCTGTCCCGCCGCTTCCCCGGTGGCAGCCTCAAGGTGGTGGCCGCCAAGAGCCCCCGCAACCTGCGCCGCCACAACGTCCGCGTCCTGCTGATCGACGAAGCCGACGCGATGGAGCCGGGGGCCGAGGGCTCGCCTCTCACGCTGGCCGAACGCCGCACCCTGAGCTTCCCTAATCGCAAGATCGTGCTGGGCAGCACGCCCACGCTTGAGGCCACGTCCAACGTCCTACGGGCCTACGCCAACAGCGACTCCCGCGTCTATGAGTGCCCGTGCCCGCACTGTGGCGACTTCCACGAAATCACGTGGGCAGACATCCAGTGGCCCGAGGGCGAGCCCCTGAAGGCCGCCTATGTCTGCCCGAGCTGCGGGGCCGTGACCGAAGAGCGGCACAAGCCCGCGATGGTGGCTGCCGGGCACTGGCGGATCACGCGGCCCGAAGTGGAGGGCCACGCCGGTTTCCGGCTCAACGCGCTTGTGTCCACGCTGGCGAACGCCTCTTGGGGCAAGATCGCCCAAGAGTTCCTTGAATCGAAGGCGCACCCCGACAAGCTGCAAGTCTGGACCAACACCCTCATGGGCCAAGGCTGGCGTGAGGCCGCCGAAGAGATCGACGACGCGGCACTGGCCGCCCGGGCCGAGCATTTCGGGCTGCCCGATGCGATCCCGGGTGACGTGCTCTTTGTCACCTGTGGCGTGGACGTGCAGCGCGACCGGCTGGAAATGGTCTTCGTGGGATGGGGCCGGGATGAAGTCTTCATCTTGGCGCAAGACGTGATCTATGGCGACCCGATGGCAGACAACGTGTGGGCCGAGCTGGACGACGCCCTGCGCACCGTCTGGAAGCACCCCAAGGGCGGCTTCCTGCGGGTGGACGCCACGGGCATTGACGCGGGCGACGGCGTGACGATGGACCGCGTGCTTGGCTTCTGCCGCCCCCGCATGGCCCGCCGCATCTATGCCGTGAAGGGCGCATCGGGCGACCGGCAGGCGATCAAGGCCAGCGACACTCGGGGCGTGCGGCTCTTCATTGTGGGCGTGGACGGGCTCAAGGGGCAGCTTATCAACCGGCTTACCCGTGGCCGCTCTGTCCGCTTCTCAGACACGCTGGAAGGGCGCTTCTATGAAGAGCTGGCGTCCGAACGGCTGGTGGTTCGCTACCGCAAGGGCGCACCGATCCGGCAATGGGAACGCACCCCGGGCCGCCGAGCTGAGTCCCTCGATTGCGTCGTGTATGCGATGGCTGTGCGCAATCTGGTCAACGCCAATGTGGACCGCCGCGCCGAAGAGGTTCAGGCGGTGACAATGCCCAAGCGCCGCGCTACCGTGGCGAAAAGTAAATGGCTTGAGGGGCAATAAGTTGGCAATAGGTATAATCGAACCAACCAGACTTGAGCACATCCCTCCGAAACATCGGGACGCCCATGAGGTGTGCTTCTTTCTTCATGACCAAATCGCGAGACTGGCTGTTGTTTACGAGCAAATCGGGGCGGGTCACATTAAGGTTGATTTGGTCTCGGAGGAAGATGTTGCGGCTCTGGAAAATGCTAAAGACCCAATTGAATTTCTAATAAAAACAGGAAGGGTGGAAGAGGAAAGGCGGTTGGCGATCAACCACATTTGCGCCGCGCTCTTTCCAGACATGTTGCACTTCATATTTGAGGGATTGAAGGCGCTTGAGAAGAGGAAGTTTACCGTTGCATTTTCATTGCTTCGGAAGCCGTTCAAGGAAGCCATGCCGGTTCTTGCAATGATGTGTGCGGACGAAGAGGACTTCGTAAGCAGCTTTAGGACCGGAACAAGCGCTTATTTTGACGGTGAAAACTTCAACGCTCCATATAAAAAAGAGCTGATTTCTGACGCGATAGAGGCGTTGGGTGATGTCAATTTTGGCGATGCGGATGCGATATTCGATATGTGCCTGAACATGAAGAATGAGCACGGTCTCGCACAGCTTTTCGACAAGGCGACACATCTCTTCACTAGCCACAAACCAATACGGACGGAAGACTATAACATTAACTTCATATTTAAAGACCCCCGAGACAATGACGTATATGACACGACATACTACCAACTCTCTTACTTGCTTGTTTTTGTGCACCTAATGCAGGTTGAGCTATTGTCCAGAACGGGGTTTGACAAGAAAAACTATCTATCTGGATTTATGATGTCTGCGCTTGGGGCCTTTGACTCTGTGCATGGGAAAGGCCCTTCAGAAGTGGTGAAGAGTGTAAACGAAAATTTTTCGGACCTGATGGGGTGCGGCGTTTGCGGGCACAGAGTTCGACTAAAGAAAAGAGATGCGGCAAGGTTCTTCTTGCTAGAGAGAATAAATTGCTCGAACTGCGGAAACGAATCTCAGTTCCCTTTCACTTGGCTTCTAGACCAAGCTGCGCGGGAAAGTGCGCCCGGCTAGAGCGGGGCGCGCCCAACGGCATTTATGCGCCGCATTAATTCTTGGTCGAATCCGGTTTCAGGGTAGTCATCAAGCCCCAGCTTATCCAGCCTCTGCAATGCAAATACTGCCGCGACTACTGGTGGTGAGCTGCGGTAAGCCAAGGCTTCGAGCTTTTCGCGCAATGTCATAAAATTCCCCTTTTGTCGGGTGTGATCGGGCGGGCGAGGATGCCCCGCCCGGTCACTTCGGGCACTCGACTGCCAGTCAACCCATAACTGGCGATTCGGACCATAAGCGATTCCCATTATCACTCGCAAGTTATTGTTTTTATTGTCTACTTCAGGTAGCCAATGCCATTGTCTACTTCAGGTTGCGAATTTACCTGAGCCCCGATTCTGGTCATCGTAAGGCGAATCTCCGCTAGTGAGGATTTGCCCGATTGACCTGCCCCAATCGAGTGGTCCGGTTTCAGTCTTAGTGCATGACGGGTCTTGGCGCTACGACCGGCGTGGCCGGCGAAGCGGCTCCGGATGGCGGAACCGGCCACTGCACGACCTCTGGGGCCGG